>Ga0123357_10003867_pt1 | contig 17365 bp, 11 predicted proteins | sample TergutEmb28metaG_FD_89873 | JGI IMG/M metagenome (GOLD analysis project Ga0123357, IMG submission 89873) | Embiratermes neotenicus P4 segment gut microbial communities from Petit-Saut dam, French Guiana - Emb289 P4 | ecosystem: Host-associated > Arthropoda: Insects > Digestive system > Gut ... | reverse complement strand
GTTCAGAGGAGGAAGGAAGGGTATATGGATGGAGGAGGTTAAATAAAGGGATTGTGTGGTTTTAAATGAATTTTAGACAACTTGTGAATGTTTTGTATATCACCAGTATCTTTTCCAGTGAACTTGCTGCCCTCATTTTCAGGGTAGTTCTAAGCACAAAACATGTACATATTCTTCGTTTACTACCCTTAAATTTTGGTATCCAAATTCCAGGCTGCACATTGTCATATCCCTGAAGATGGATATCTTTAAATTTTATTACAGCATATTTGTAAATGCTAATATCATAGTGAAACAGGAAGGGCAGCAAAACACCTCCTATAGTGGATGCAAATAAACATGGCTCTTAAGTAACAAGACTGCATGCGCAACTCCTGTCCTTCACTGTTGATTATGTAAGTAAATATATACAAATGAACTGCCGCATGTCTCTCCAGTCATGTGCCAAACCACGCTGTATTATGACAACATAGGGTCCAGTGATAGAGATTTTCTTGTAAATTTTTTTTACCTTCCATGATTGTGCTTGATAAACGCTGATCAACAAATGAACATCAGATTTCTAGTAAAACTGGAGAAAACTGCCATTAAAACCTTCAATTTATTACATGAGGCCAGTGTAGAGGATCCCTATTAACATCTGATGTGCTTTGAATGGCACAAAAGAATTTCAGAAGGAAGAGAGCATTGAGAAGCTGCCAGTTAACTTAGCTATATGGTAACAATGAAAACTAATGAAAGCATGGAAGAGTGAAAAGTATTGTGAGAATAGATCATTATTTATGCATCAGAATGGTAGGATAGGAGTCGAATATGGGCAAGGATATGGTGACACAAACAAGTTTCAACATGGAAAAAGTGTGTGTAGAAAAAATTTTCCCACAGTACCGGGGTTAAGATCATAAGTAGGCAAGAAAGCAAATTTGTTCTGCAGTTTTGGAGACAGCTGGAGGAGATGCAGATTTTTTTAACACTGTGGCTGAAGGCTAAAAAGCTTGGCTTTATCAGAGTTACTTAAATCACTGTGACAAAATGATTTCAGGAACATTACAAGACATGAAATGATATGTGGCTTCTGATGGAAGTTACTTTGAAGAAGTAACATGTATATATAATTAATAATGTACTGTTTTGAAGTTGGCCTCTTTATTTGATAGGCACACCTCATATAATAATTTTTTTTAAAGCTACTTGGCACACAGGTCTAAAAGACAAGCAGTATGTTCTTATGTTGAGGACAGTAGGATTTTTTGCCACTGAATTGTGTGTGCTGTGCAAGGTGATGAAGGGTCTTTGAAATCTGAACGAACTGGGTAACAGATTGTGCTTTTGTTACTTGATATGGTTTGGAGTGACCCAACTCAGAATTGCATAAACCTTCTGTTAAACACATTGTGGAAGCACCAAGCTGTGATAATATACGTATATTCTGTCCCTTCTGATCCTTCCCCTCATTGTTTTAACTACAACAAAGTTCTAATATACGGTTATAAATGTTAGTTATTTTTATAAATCTTTGCAGAAAGTATCTTCGTGATTCTGAAAGAGAGCAGTTGTGTCGTCAAGCCTTGACACTAGCACTGCAAGCACTACGGGTAAAACTTCGTGACGGACCCATAACAAGTGGACTGGTAGTGGAGATATACCGAGCATACCTACGAATCCAAAGACATATGCCACAGAAGGAATCCATTTTTGCATCTTTACTGTCTGAAGCATACAAAAAACTTACAAAGGTGTGTTCTGTAAGAAGACGCATACAGGAAAATGTAGTTAATTCAACGTGGTAGTGGGGGAAAAAGGGGGGACCTTTGAATTATGTGATTTCAATTGATATTTTTTCAGTGCCTACTGTGTGTGGTTGGTTAAAGTCCTGATATTAAGCTGTGATTGATTAGAAGATATCGTATTGGTATTTATTCTTTAGAAGTCTACTGTGTTATTTAATGCAATTTAAATTAAATGCAAGTGAGCAAACAATAGTTTTTATCAGAAATCCCAAAGGGAAAGGGCCACTTGTAAGATTAAAGCGTAGATAGGAGAATAATATTAAATTTTGCCTTAAAGAAATATGGTGGCAGGGTGTAGACTGTGTTAATATGACTCAGAATAGAGGCCAGTGGTTTGGTGAACATGGCAGTGAACATTGTGGTTATCCAGGGGTGGAGAATTTCTTGAATAAGTATTGGATTCTCAAGAATGACTCTAGTGCATTGAGGTAGTGTGAAAAAGAACTAGGGATCCAAAACAGAATTAGAACTAAATATTATGCTATTTCATATAAAAGACTGACTAATGCACACTTAGGTTATTAATACTCCTTTCTTAGTACTATGTTATTCCTGCATGATATCAGTGCGCAGAAATGAACAAGATAAATATTATGCCTTTAAGTTAGTGTTGTAATGTAGGTGATAATACTTAATTTCCATTAAATTTGCAGTATTTGACAATGTGAGAGTCAGAATATATTATAAGAAACTAAAAATAACTTGCTGTTTTTCATTTTTAGCTGGTGTAACTGCACAATCACTTACTGTATTTACTGGGTAGTACTTCATTAACCACCATATTGGGGTGGGGGTTTTAAATCTCATGCTACTGTTATGTTGGTAAGGACACTTTAAATCAGGAGTAGCATGTTGATTCAGGGATATAGTTGTTTAAATCTCTCAGCTGTGCAAGACTGCCAGCTGTTTTTTAACATACAAAAATGCCATTAGTGAAAAACATTATCTTTGGCCACCTGAGTTGGACCCTTCTGATAATGCAATACATTTGCAACAAAGGTGAACTCGTTTCAATTGGAGCCAAAAAAAGGACTTCAGAATTCACTAAGAACATTATTCCACCAGTTTAATGAATGATATTGGGATAGGTGAACAAATGAAATATTCTTCTGTGTCATGAGAAAGAGATTCTGAAATATGTTGCATTTGTTTAAAAAATAATGCAGATGACAAACAATGTGTGGAAAATAAAAAAGGAAGTATTATACAAATGTAATCATGAATCAGTACAGAATTATAAATATCATATAACATTTTACAGTGTGTGTTTCATCCACACACATTACAAGCATTAATTGTATTAGACAAGTTCTTATCGGTAATTTTGTGATTTTTGCCAGGTGGAAACAGAAGTGTTGGACCAGGCTATACGTTTCTGCCAGAAAGAATTAATAGCCAGTCGAACTGGTGTCCGCCCCCCTGTCACAACCACTGCAGCTACTACTGTGAGCCAGGTGGGCAGTCATTTAAATAATTAATTCAGCAACATATATATATATATATATATATAAAACATGCTATTCACAATTTGTTTTATGTTGCTTTAAATTTTAAACAAACTTTTTTTTTAACTTCCTATTGTTTGGAATACAAGAAAAGTTACATGTATTTTTTTAATGCGTGCATTACAGTAATGGAGGTCTTACTGAAGACTGCTTTCATGTGACCACATTCTTCAATATAGGTTGCCCATTTTTGCCTTTATAGTAACTGTCTGTTCTTTCCTTCAGCCTGTTGTCACCATGCTACCAACCACTACATGGGCTAGTGCCAATGTGACTGCACATCAGCAGCGAAAGGCAGTAACAACTGTTGTGAAACCGGCAGTTGCCTCACATCATTCATCTACACAACCACAACCTCGATCTCGTGGTCGACCTCCTAGTACATCCCACGTCAGTGGAAGTGTTACTCCGCTGAGTTCAAGATCTCATCCTTCAAGTTCTCATTGCAATGTACAGAATGTGTCCCCTCAGCAGCTGGGATCCATAATACCTCCAAATTTGTCAACACCACCACTGTCGTACTATCCCTTTCACACTCTTTTCTCAGATCCATCTCTCATTACTGCAGCTGTCCAATCAAAACTTCCTGCCATGTTAGATCAACAAGTTGCAGCACTTAATTTTTTGAACTTACACTCTCATATTGGTGGATATCAAGCAGAATTTCTCCGCCACTTTTCAACAAGTACAAGTGATGTATCTACACCTGTAATTCCAAACATTCCAACAAGTGAACCACAGAAGTCACCTGGAGCAGTCAGATCTGGTAACAACAGTTTTGTAGGAAACAAAGGAATATCAGGTCTTTCTAGTCAACAGTCTACACACAGTACTGCCACTTCTCTTCCAACGAGTATATCTATAACTCCTTTGCCACTATCTCAGCCATCTGTTCCTTGCAGTACTGGTACTTCAACATCATCATCAACAAAATACATTAACAGTGTGAGTAGTAAATCAACACCTTCACTACAGCAGAAACTCCAAGCATCACAGGCATTTGCGAAGTCAGCTAGCAACCGTACCTCTGTTCTAAATCCTTCGTCTTCAGTGTCCAAGCCAAGTTCTCAGATACCTTTGGCAGGGAGTACTTCATTATATGCTGCCCCTCAAGATCAAGCTTTGTTCACTCCCCAACCACCAAAATCATCATCTAATCCTAATTCATATATTTCCCTGCTGAAAAGCAGTGAAGGAATGCGAACATTGGGAGTGTCCATCAGTCAGGTCACTGCCACACCTGTAAACACTACAGCATCAACAAGATCAGCCCCGAAGCTTGTAAACTTTCGTAAACATTCCATACCTTCATTACTAGCAAGTCAGATCCAAGATCAGTCAAGTGACTCCAAAGATATCACTAAAGTAGCAGCTTCTTTCAAAGACAGCCAGAGTGATATTTCCAAGATTCAAGGACGATGTGATGGTAGTTCAGTTACCAAAAGTCGTGATATTCCCTCAAAGACAGCAACTGCATTGGGGTCATTTAATCAAGGCAGTGGATGTAATTTGCCGTCTACTTCAGCTAGCAATACTTTCATTTTGAGTGGTCAGACTCAAATGATTGCTGTGTCCAGAAGTCAGAGCAACTTAGCTGGACAGGACAGTTCTGTTTATAAGGACACTCAAGCCTCTTCAAAGAGCTATGTTCAAAGAGGCCAAATTAGTGAATCACCTGTTATCAAAAATAAGAGTCCTGAAAGCAGTGTTTATAAAAGCCAGAGTGGAGCTAAAGGTTCCAGAAGTCCTGCATCAATGAGAAACCTTGGACATGAGATAACTCTTACACCCTCCTTGCCACAGAATGCCACTACAGCATCTAGCAATCCTATGTTGAGTCACCTTCATCACCAAAGCACTGAATTGAAAATAGTAACAAAACCAAAATCAGCAACATTAGACTTACCTGTCACCATTCCTTCTTCAATAACTATCACTCCCAAGCAACAAGGCACTCCTGATGGATGTAGTAAAAAGAAATTTAAGGACTCTGTTTCAATAACAGAAATAGGCAGAAAAGTCCCAGGTGGAAGTCCAGTAGGAGTGAAGAGGGTGGGAGGACCCAGCGCAGTTAGACAAGACAGAGTAAAAGAAGAGAGAGAGGAGGATAAACATGGAGTTGGAGATAATGTGGAAGTCATTACACTAGAGTAGACACTTCAGACATAATGGTGTGTGTATTTGTGTATGTATATATGTATAAAATGTAATGGTACTTTTAAGTGTGGTTGCCATGATAATTTTAAATCATTACAGTCTGCACCAATGAGATTGTACTTTGTTTTGTCTCCCTTAATGCACTGAGTAGCCTACAACTATTTCCTTACATTATACAAATTAAGACTGTAGTTTTCAGTGTTGTTTTACCGTACAGTCTTGCAGGTGACATTTTTCCTCCAAAATGTCGTATCTGCCTGCAAGACTGCATGATGTCATTGTACCTGACCATGAAGATTCTGGATTGTCATTCAGAATGTCAGTAACTATATACCAGTCTGCATGGCATAACATTCCAGAAGACACAGATCTTCTTTTATTTTATCTTGAATGGTCTGTCATTAAGAAGAAAAAGAAATGGCAAGAAGTGGTATATACAGTGAAGTTCCTGTAATCCAGTGTCCAGTAATTTGGAAATTCTGATAATCCAGCACTTGAGCAGAGTAGCCCAAGACCAGGAACTTTGCTTTTACCAGAAAAAAATGAAAGTGGCACATCTCAGGGACATGTTCAAAAAAAGTGTACAAGAGTGTCAGCCATTGTTGAATCTTCTGCTCCATCAACTTCTTCAGCTATGAAGCCTCCAAAATTCACATTAGAGGGTTGTGGTGACCCTGAACCAGTAGATGAAGATGTCCAAACGGAATACTCGTATGATTAGTTGTACGGCCCAAGTATAGGAACAGTAACAAAAAGTTACCTGTAAGGATATGATCAGTATAGGTGCTGTCTGGTAATCAGCAATATTCAGTAATTCGCCACCTGTTTGGTCCTGTACGATTGGATTAATGGAATTTTGCTGCTCTGGGTAGCAGCTTGTAGACTGAAAGTTTTAAATAGCCTTCATTGTTTGTGCACTGCATTTTTGCAGTGTCATATGCTTGGTCCTGCTAGCCAAGCTGTGCAATATCTGAAAGCTAAAGTAAGCTTTTAGATTGAGCTAGGCTATGGGTGCAGCGGGACTTTGCTCACTATTCCTTACATACTGCCATCATGATATTGTGCTGTGAGTTACTTACAGACCTAACCATAGAAGGGTCACTACTTGTATGAAGTTGCAGTCATGTGATCATGTTATTCACATTCATTCAAGCTTCTGTCACCTCTAAGGTAGTGAATGACAGAATGAGAAGTGTAAAAAAATCCATAATAAATAACATGGGTGTCTAATGTGTTTCTAATTGGGAGGTTGGAAGGCATGATTGAGGGTGGGAGGTAAGGTACCAGCAGAATTTGCAGACACTGACCCTTATAATTTCATTGCAGTTGTTGGAAAGAGTCATAAAGTGAACTGTGAACATAATTAAATTTTGAGGCATAGAAGAGGTCCTCACAGTAGCTGTCTAAACGTGTACAGTAACTGATGAAGCAGTCTGACTTGATGGCAAAAGTTAGCTTCTTGGAGATACTGTATCAGTGAGTGAAGAGTAGAGCAGTGGGAACTGAGAGAAAATTTTGCCAACACACTTGGAATTTCAGTGATGTTCATCCTTTCATTAGAGATCTTGGTGGACTGAGGATGCAGCATGTACTTCATGTGAACAAAGGTTCTATAGCTAGTTCAGTTGGGACCACTTACTACACAGTGAGAAAGCACTGTAGGTGCCATCCTACAAACATAAGGTTTACCCAAACTTTTTGGTTGCTGCCATGATGGTGATCATAGATATGCATATGGGTTGTGCCAGGTGTGCCCAGGTTCTGTAATATCTCCGAAGTACCTTTTCATTTTTTGATTTTTGTCTCATTTTTTTAAGTAGATTTTAGTTGTTTTTTTAAAAGGTTTAGTTAATTTCTAGTTTCTTTGGTGTTTAAAAATAATGTCCTTTATGATTGAGTATTCAGTAATGTTTGCCTTTTAGAAAAACAAAAAAAAAAAATCTAATTATGTAACCGACACTGATAGGAACGGTTTCTTGGCAACTTTGAAAGACTTTGATATTATCAGTTAAAAGTTGCATACACGATATATGCGTCATACACTGTCTTCATATAATCACTGCCACTCATATGTATAAAACATCACTTCATTAGATTTGGGCTCCATATTCAGGGTCATCACTGGCCTTCATAAATGAATTTTATTGTGTAAATCATGTGTTTACACAGCAGTACATTCTACAATGTAACATAAACTCTACCAACAAAATTTGAAAGAGGGTTGTAAAGTTTCTTGATTGTTTTATTTATGTATTTATTTATTTATTTCCATGGTCTTCACATAGGCTGGTTTCAACATGGAACATACTCTGGTCATCTTGGCACATCTTATTTTCCACCATGATGCATTTGGAATGTTAAAATTGATTATAATTGAAAATAGTGTGGCATAAAATACAATCAGATTACAGCATAAATTAATATTTGATAGTGTCTTGATAACATTTTTAATTTCCATATTGTCTAGGTTTGTCAACATTTTAATTGGCACATTCACTTGTACCTAGTGAAAGAGAGTGTGTCAACTTGGGCACGTAAATTGAGTTGAGAAGATAATATAGATTTTCAAAAAAGACGATGATACAGTGAACCAGATTGTCTGCCAATCCATTAGTGGAATTTTGTGAAAGTGGTGATAACATTTTGGGTTCCATTATAGCATAGATTTTTTTCATCAGGTTATTTATGATCAACTGATGTTGGGAATTTTTTTCTGTAGTAGGTCTGATCCTACTGAAGTGGAACAGGAGTGGACTAAACTGAGTCCACAGACAGAAGTTCCATGGATTGATCCCTTACACATTGTGCGCGGGCTGTTTCACTCTCACCTCCAGCGTAGGCCTACATCCCTACCTTCTTCTCATATTCGTCATTCGGTTCTCTGCATGAATACCCATAAGGATTATCATCAACAGTGATAAGCCCTTTGAGTTGGCTTACACAGGAGAGAGGAAGAAGGGCAGACAATAGAAGTAGAAGCCTTCAGTCACATTACTACACCACCCATGGCATTTTTTGCTGTAATGTCAGTTGGGTACTTCAACCATGAAATAAATGGTATCACATATTTCCTGTAAATACCAAAAGCGTTAGTTGTTACTTACCTTCATAAGCACACTATCTGAATTCTGATACTTATCAGGCTTATTTTACGACACTGTTGCTGTATCAGAGTACACTTTATCTATAGGGATGAATGGTATGATGAATGATAAATAAGAAATGATTTAGGTATTTAGTGTCTGTACCGGTTTCTTCGGTATGTGGTGTTCGGAATTCCGGCATTTGCAATGGGAAATGCAGAAAAAGACAAAATGATAAAACATCTCAGTCAGGATTACCATTGTCCCAGCAGAGATTTACACCCTGAACACTGTTCATAGGGTGCTACCCTAACACAAATTATGAGTTCTTCATGTTCTTCACTGTGGTCATTTCTATACTCTGTCTTGTAGTTGTACATTACCTTTAAAAGGTACAGTTCACCCTCAAACAGGCCATGAAGGCCTGAATGGGGAGTAGAGCTATAGCTCTACTCTTTCTTTAACCTCTGCGCTAGATGGGGGTGGGTGGGTCGTCTACATCACCTCCAGGTCGTTTTACCCCCGACCAAGACCCAGTACCTGTTGTATAGGAGGCTGCGCTACAAGCCAGAAGGTCGCTGGTTCAATTCATGATGGGCTGATTGGGATTTTTCATTAGCATAATCCTTTCAGCCGCACTATGGCCTGGGGTCAACTCAATCTCTAACAGAAATGAGTACCAGGAATATTTCCTGTGGGGATAAAGATGGTCAGTATGTAGGGCTGACAACTTTACCACCTTCATGTGCCAGTTGTCATGAAATATGGGAGTTTCAATCTCCTGGAAATATCGGGCCTGTACAGGCACATTACTTTTACTATTGTATACTACGATTTGTGATTTTAGGCAGCTAACATTATATTGTTTACACTGAACATTTTTGCTGTGGCGTAGAAACCAAATTTCATCTTTTTCTACTCTCCTTGACTGTTGCACCCAGATAGTTCACATGTTACCTGTTGGTTACATCGCAGCACCATGATAAGGTGCCCATAAATGAGTGAATATTTGTAGTGACAATCACGTGATAATTTTGTACAGAGATGTGTTGTTTGTGATGGTTGTCAATACACTACAGGACAACCTAACTGTAGGTATGCCTAAGAAATAGCCCTGTAAATTACAATTTCATATTTATTAATATATTATTTCTTTTGTTGAATTTCTTGTTTAGTATTATTTCTCTCTAGATTTGATTATGTCTGTTTTCTTGGAAAGGAGTAAGCTTCTAGCTTTCTACTCCCTGAAAATCTATGCGACTTGTTACTGTAGCTGTAGTGCAGTGTGACCATTAACTCTGACATCTCCAAACGGACAAAGTTCAACCTAACTAGTACGTGAACTTCTCTTCACCTTGCCAAGCAGTTATTGTCTTTGCATAGAGTTCTACATAACTAATACCCACATACTCACTGAGCTGTTCATGCCATAGAATGGAGTTCTGTGCAGCTAGTTTGTATACTTCTTGTTTGTGTTGCCTAACTAGTAATGTTTATGAATGCGGTTGTACACGGCTAGTATTTGCACTGTTTATTACTTCTGCAACTATTTATGTCTGTGAATGTAGGCACTACACAGCTTGTGTGTGCACTTCACTTTACCTAACTGTGTGATAAATTTCTCTGCAGGTGGTATGTGCAGTTCATGTTCTCACCTGACTTGAACATTCAAATATGCCAAAAAATAATGCAGAAGCATCTGGCACTGTTTATTCAGTTATTTATGTCAGAAATCATTTTTAGAATAACAAATTGTTTGTTTTTTAAGTCTAAGTATAACATAACACATGTATTTTATAATCTTTATCTGTATAGAACAATTAACAAGTACAGTCACGTAAAATACAGTTATTGTTTTATACCTGTGATTCTTGCAAATATAAATCTGTTAGAATCTTTTCCATGTGGGTATTTGTATTTCATAAACTGTTTCAATTGGTATAACTCCGTGGTAACAATTTCCTTTATAAAATTTTGGGTGTCTTTGACCCTGCATATTCAAATTTTATTCTTCTGAATTCTAATGTCACTTTTGGTCTTAAAGACAGAGTCTCCCTTTTCCTTTGAAATGTTTTTTCCATGTACATAACTGCACTTTACCTTAACCCAGAATTATTGCTGTTTGTTTCTTCAGTTTTTTTAGAGGGCGCACATATTTCTACCACTTTGCTCCAAAAAACAAACGTAGGTGCTGGCCCAAAAGGCCATTGTCTTGCTATAATATCTCATAGGTAGGGCAGGAAAAAAACTAAAATTTATTCAGGTGTTTGTATGTAACTGAAGAAATTTCTACCCCAGTGTTTCACTCATCTTTGTACTGTAGTTTCTTGTTTATTGCAAACTTTTTGTAAGAATTTCTACACTAGTTTTTTGCAAACTTCTCATATAGGATTATTTTTTTCATTTTCTATTATTTTTATACAAGTTATTGAAGGTATTCTTATTATATTTGATTGATACTGGATGTTAGGAAACTGATGTAAATTGTAAAAGTGTCGGAACACAAGACTTGGTCATCTTTCCAGTACCTAAATTTATTGCACAGAAAAGAAAATAGCATCTGCAATAACACACTCAGCTTAATTTAAATATTTTTCCTGTCACAGTTACAGGCTAGACGCTGTCACAGCATTAATCACTAAGTATTACACATAAAGAACATTATATTCAAGTTCAATGGCAAATACTTTAATGCTAAAAATTAGTTGCTCATTTTGTAGTTTGTTTCGTTGTTCTACCCTTCAAACGCACTTTCGAGAGAGGGAGTTGAGGGGGAAAATAAGCTTCAGTTAGAAAGTCCAAGTGTTTTCTAAGGATGGTGTTATTATTTAGCAATTGCTCAGATTCAGCTTATGTACAATATACAGTTTAAGCATAATTACTTAAGAAGTTCATAAGAATTTGATGGACCCAAATAAAATGTATTGAAGGGACTATTCTGGTGGCAATTTATTAAGGAAATTTCGTCATCTGATCAGTTCTTTATTTAATCACCTGCTGTGTAAATTCTACCATGAAGTTGGTTGGAGTTAAAGGATTTGTTTCAGGAACCTGTAGCCCTCCCTTTGAAGGTCTTGTTGAAATAAGTTATTTCAATGTGCATGGAATAAAATTTCTCAAAATTAATATTTTACTTCACTGTTGCAACTGAGGCTTTATGGTAAGATTAAGGAATTTTCTCACAATATTTAACAAACCTTCCTCAAATTATTTCAATTATTTCTATGTATGGGAGGAATGACGTTGTTGGCAGGTGCAAGGCCTGACACCGCTAGACCAGTGACAGCAAACACAGAACCTGCTAACGGTTGTTGCTCCTTCTGTTTGTTGGAAAGTCCAAATCGAGATGTAGTTACATACAGAATATTCAAATTGGGGCCTCCGAACATAACAGATGTAACTCGGCTGGCTGGTATACGCACAACATCAATCAGGTAACCAGAGACAGGATCCACATTGATTACCTACAAAATGATAATCGTATTGCATCTCACTCATGTGGTCTGTTTCCTGAGTCTTAAACACATAGGTCTATAGTTTTACATTTACAATAGCCATTTCTAGTCTTATTTATTCTGATCTGTTATTCAACAGAAATATACCACACAACATCTGTATAAGTTCATAAAAATTCCTTGCTGCAAGGGTTTCAGACTGTTTTTCTGTGCAAGCCGAATCTGTTTTCATTTCACTAGTTGAGGTCCGGACTATCCCAGTAAGTTAATTACTTTTAATCTTATTACATATACAAAAATTCTGTCACACTACACATGCTAGTTTCAAATACCACATATTCCGATCAATACATATCGTCGGAGAGATTTTTGCGGATCAACAAATGGTATGATACCTTAAATAACACATCCTAATAGGATAAAATGTGTACATATTTTATAATTTGAATGAAATGTAGAAATTATACTTATTGTGAATTCCGTATTTAATTTATCTCTACTTATTTTTAATTAATTTTGGAGATTCAAGTGTTATCAAAATTACTATCCTTGCAACTCTGGTTTTTAAAAATTCAATCAGTAGTTATTAGCGAAATCTGTGTGTTGTATTCCATATGCCAATGTAACAGATCCTATGAAAGTTTTATCAGTGTGTATATTCATAAAGTTTTTCCTTGTTCTATATATGACATGCGAAGCCTGTAGTATATGTGGTGAGAAGTTTTTGTAACTGTGTATGAAGTTATACTATTTGTTATGAATTACAATATTTGATTGTGCTTCTAATTCTATGTTCATTTCTTATGGGTGTTGTAGTATAAGGGTCTCTAAGTGATAGATGTATATGTCTTTTCTTATTTTTGTATTTATGCATTACACGCACATGTGCGTAAATATACAAGTAAAATTGACTGCAGTAAGGAAGTTTATATTTTCTTGCTTTATTCTGCAATATATCGAGATTTTAGTCGTACAGTAGAGTTTTTGGATGCGAGTCGAATCCCCATTGAGAAACCTCTTTTATTTACATACACGAACATTAATTTATCAGAAACCTGTTGCTGTATAGAGTTAATTCGTGATAATAATTGATTGGAGACCTGTCAGTATACAGTTAGGAATTGTAGCATTACATTTTAGACTCATAATTCAAACACATCAACATTATTAGAAGTGTCTGTACAAGTAATTATGGATACAATGCAGTGGAATTCAGTAACATGTCTCAGTTCTATTGTTTATGTCCACAAATACACTAATATCCAGAAATGTACAAACCTGATTGCCATTGAAGCAAGCAATCCATAAGTTTCCTTTTGAATCAATTGTCATTCCATCTGGGTGCCCTGCGACTCCATTTTCCAGAAAATTGAAAACCTTCCGCCGGTTAGCTATAGATACATAAATTTAAAGTGATCATTACATATTTAAGTTATTATTTCTAGCAAATGAATTTCCAAGTCAACTCATATAGATTTGTTGTTCACTACAACAGCATTCCTGATTATAAAATTTAATATTCGATGTTGATATTGTTATAAATATCTGAGTGACTAAACCTTTAACTCATACACAATGAAATGCATTAATTTGATAACCGCCTGGTTCCTTGGGGATACGTGCTGCACAGATAAAAGTGTTGTAATGTTCTTGGGCTCTACTAGGCCTTGCCATGGCAAAAACCTAACTTTTGACGTGTCTAATCAGTTCTAGATCTGCAGGAACATAGTCCGTGCAGCTGACGTGGTATCGCATACTGTGACACACACCTACCCACTTCCATGTGTAATTTATCTTTGTTGTTGCAGGAAACGTGACAATCCTTCTTACAATGCTTATCGTTATGGTTTGTTCAGACACAGCTTTCGGATCCTAGATATGTGCCCAGTTGGATTACCAGTCAGTAAACGAACTTCCAAATAGTGTGTACAGAGTGTGCAGGGAGAGGTCTGATAAAGTTCAGACGGTTAATTGTTTGCTTATTTGGAGTGGAAATTGGTATATCAACGTGGATCGAAAGCTCAACTCTTGCGTGATTATGTTTAACGTGGGAGGCCCGATTTCGATCCCCGGGCAGTTTACGCGGTATTTGTAGTAGAGAAAGTGTTACTGGAACTGATTTTACTCTGTCATCTTCGGTTTCCCCAATCAGTTATCATTACCTCAAATCTCCCTGTTCGCATTTATTCGTTTACCATAGACGCCATGTAGTCAAGGTGCTGACTTTGTCGCTAAATAAACCACTTGAAAAGATTAATGTAAGTTGCGGCACATTGTACATACCTACTTAATCAACCTCCTGTTCCAAATATTTTCAGTGCATAAACAAGCTCATTATAAAACAAAAGCTCGATGATTGTTCCCTGTAATATCTGCACCTTCCATGAAACGCCGCCGGATTTCGTCTCATGTCTGCTGTTTCTTCTAACAGACCAATTTTTCGCGAATCCCCACACGTAGAACAACAGGTTGTCAACGGTAATGAACGGGCGATTTCCACACCACTGACTCAAATGCTCTGTAACTTGACCAAAATAAGATGGAACGCCGTCGTTTCACAGCCACATGTTTTTAATCTGGTCGTGACAGGATCAACAACATTCGATGCTGTCTGCTCTAAGCGTGCAGTTTCGCGTTAACGACGGCACTCGCGGAACTGACTGGGTACTGGAAAGCGGGCGGCGTTAATCTGAAGCTATAGAGCCATGCAGCCATGAATGGGTGTGTAGGTTCTGTCAATGGATCCGGCGTTCAGCTGGACATTTTTATATCGGATGAATGCTTTAATGAGTGTAGCATAATTTCTATAGTTTGTTTTCTTAGTGTGAATATCGACTTGGATTTTAAGCAAAATGTATGGCCCATTTTGTATTATTGGGGTATGGAGAAGAGAAATGCGATAATGAAATGTATAATTTATACAAAACTGGACTGAAGTGGCTAGGGCGTGTAGCGAGGGTGGAGGATACTTCAACTTGCAAGAAAATAACCCTCTCCCAGACAGAAGGCAGGATGAAGAAATGAAGGCCCAAACGAAGATGACTAGATTCTGTATTAACCCTTTTAAAGACGTAGCACAGACTGCTTAATTTAAAGACCCAGTTCGTACCGCGCACTAAACACGTTTCAACTCGGTTATAAAAACCAAACAGTTTATTATGTAAGTGGCATAAGTCGCTGTTTGTTCTCAGATAAATACAAAACACATAAATACAGTGTGGGCAGAGCGTACAGTTGTTGAATGTTAAACTTATTGGTGCATCACACAACCAGTAGGCTTTGAAGGGTTAAAAGACTCTAAAAGTGACAACTTGTAGGAGGAAAGCACAGGATAGAAATCTGTGGAGCGAAATCATCAACGAGGACAAGGCCCGCAAGGGGCTGTAGCGCCAAAGAAGATGACGGAAAAGGAGGAGAAGGAGAAAAGAAGAAGAAGAAGTTGTATATTGACTTAGGTCTTCTGCCCTACCAACCTTATAAGTAAATAATGCTTAGAGAATAGTCCTTACACGTTGCTAAATTTCCTTATCACGCATATTTTGCTACTTGCAAACAATCGCGCACTGAAAAATTGTAATTGTGAATATTTTCACTTTAAATTTAACCGCGATTACTGGCACGTTCGGACTTGCACAAAATTAAGTGGTACTCCATTGAAGTTACGTTAATTATCATTACGTAAGTGTGGACAGGTAATACCAACATATAAAAACACCGATTAGAAAAATAAGGAAATTTACTTTTATGTATTTCTGTTGATATCTTGCAAGGTCACTTAGCTACTGGTAAGTAGGCAATGCAATGTTTTATGTTCATGAGAAACCTCAATAAAGAATCTCCGAGTGTTATCGTAATTGTCCGCTATGTTTTCGAACTTAAGGAAGGGACAAGAATACTGTCTACACGACCGGAGAATCGGGGTTTGTCTACCGGTAGATGCACTTATTTTTCTATTCTCCGCTGCATCCAGACCGACTTCGGGTGCATACCCAGCGTCATAACCAGTCGGTACTGAGGGCTGTTTCCCTGGAGAAGAAACAACCGACGTATGAAAGTGACAACTCACCTCCATCTGCTTTCAAAAATGCGTCAAACTGCATGCTTACGCCCACTCTTCCTCACAGCCTGGTGTTCTACCTTTGACTTATGCATTAAGCAATACGCTCTATATTACTCACCAATAGTGGCTTTCTCTAGATTATAATCGAAAACATCCACTTGGTCCGTAGCTGTGTCGATGTAGTACATCAGAGTGTTGTCTTTGTTCCATGCTAAACCATTAGAAATGCTGACCGGAGAGACTTTAACCACGGGATTATGTCCTGCTTGCAGAAGATATAAGGAACCTTGATCTGGAGTGACGAAGCCAACTATGGGTTCGGGTCCCATTGTACCTGACGACAAATCAGCAATAGTCTTCTCAGTAAAGACCTACATAGCTACTAGGGGGTGCTGATAAGTCCTTTGGCCGACCAGGAAAGAAACAAGTTACAGCGACCAAACTCGGGATTTACTCAACATACTCCCCACGAAGCTCAATACACTTCTTAGTCTATAGCTCTGACTTTTGCAAGCCACTCAAAAAAAATTCAGAAAGTTGTCCGTCCAACCAGGTCTCTGCGGCAGCAATGACTTCAACGTCGGACGAAAAATGGCGACCTTTCAATCGTTTTTTCAGTCCAGGGAACAGGTGGTAGTCCGACTAGTCCAGATCCGGAGAATAGGGTGGGTGATAAAGACAATGGATGCCCACGTAGGCCAGTTTCTTCTGGGTTGCAAGTGCCCGGTGAGCCGGGGCATTGTCGTGCGGGAACAAGACCCTCTTGGTGACCTTCCAGCGGCGTTTTTCGTTCAAAAGTCCTTCAATTGCACCAGCAGAGATGAGTAATACTCCGCGTTTATAGTGTGGCCCTTTGGAAGATAATCAATGAGGAGTATGCCGTCTTGATCCCAAAAAACCGAGACGAGAAATTTTCCAGCGGATTTTTGCACTCGGGATTTTTTTGGGGCGGGGTGAGTCGCTATGCCACCACTCCATTGATTGTTGCTTTGTCTCCGGGTCATAGTGCTATAACCAGGTTTCGTCCATGGTCAACAATCGCGACAGGAAATCATTTGGATCGCGCCGAGAAAAAATTCCAAAAGTTGCTCAGACTACTGGCACCGTTGACGTTTTTTGATCCGCGTTCAGGCATTTCTGGACCCACTTCGCGGAGAGCTTCCACGTGTCCGAATCTTCATGAATGATGGACTCAACCCGCTCACGTGAGATGCCCAGTTGTACAGCTATTGATTTAGCCGAAATCCGGCGGTCTTCCAAGATTATCTCGTGAATTTGATCAATAATCTCCGGGGTGGTCACTGTTTTGGGTCGT
>Ga0123357_10003865_pt1 | contig 17371 bp, 12 predicted proteins | sample TergutEmb28metaG_FD_89873 | JGI IMG/M metagenome (GOLD analysis project Ga0123357, IMG submission 89873) | Embiratermes neotenicus P4 segment gut microbial communities from Petit-Saut dam, French Guiana - Emb289 P4 | ecosystem: Host-associated > Arthropoda: Insects > Digestive system > Gut ... | reverse complement strand
GGCAGCGCTACGATCGAAGCGAAGAAGGTCGTGAACGGCGCGACGCTGGCATCAGGCGAGTTCACGTTCGCGCTCTTAGGCAGCGACGGCAAAGTGGTAGACCTCAAGGCCAATGACGGCAGCGGCAATGTCACGTTTGACGAACTCACCTATACTACCACCGGCGAATACGGCTATAAGGTGGTGGAGTGCGGGCCGACGGCGACCCTTGCCGACGACTGGGCGGTTGGCGCCGTACCAGGCACTGCGGCGGCGAACGGCAGCGGCTGGACATATGACGGTTCGGAAAAAGATGTGACAGTCACAGTCTCAGATGGCGGAGTAGGCCAGCTCGTAGCGGCCGTGGACTACTCCGGCAGCACAACGCCTCAGGCTTTCACGAACACGTACTTGCCGGCGCCTGTTGATCTACCATTGAGCGGTGAGAAAACGCTCATGGGCTATAATGACACACCGATAGCTATCACCGCCGGACAGTTCACATTCACAATGACGCCTGACGCAAACAATCCGGTCGGCGTCACATGGAAGGCCGACGCGAGCGGGACGCCGCCTGTCGATATAGACAATATCGATCCTTTCGATGTAAAGGCTGACGGGACAATAGACTTCGGGCTTTTGAATTTCATAAAAGCAGGTATATATTTATTCACAATCAGCGAGAATGACAATGGCGACAATGGCTATGTATATGACCCGAATCCCGTCACGGTCACTGTGGAAGTAATTGATAATAACGGCGAGCTGGAAGTCTCCGGTACAACATATGAGAAGAATGGCGTCGCCGCCGATGGCATCAGCTTCGATAACACACAAAAGTGGTACGACGCCGCGCTGCGCAAGTGGATCACGGCCGTGAACGGCGACGCTACGCCTGATGACGTCGTAGCGTCAAATACCACCGCGAACGCCGGTACTCCGTCGCAGCCCGTAGTGGTAAAACCCGGCGACATTGTTGAGTACACGATACGCGTCTTCAATCAATGCCCGTATACGATGTGCGTTCCCGCGATCGTAGACGACCTGCCAGACGGGCTCCTCTTCGCGCCGTCCTTCAAAGCGGCGGACGGCACGGTATACAGCAATGACGGTTGGTCTCTCATCACCGCGGGTTCACAGGACGACCAGGCGGATACCGGCAAGGACTACCTGAAATTCACCTATCCTGATACAAACAACGACGGCCTTGGGCCGGCGCTCAATGGATATGACGGCACGGCAAAAACCAGTACGGGCGAAAACGCTTATGACTACACGGACGTGAAAGTCTACCTGAAGGTCTCTGATTCAGCAGCAGGGATAGTCACGAACACCGCGAAGATTTCCAAAGAGACGGACGAGAACGGCAAAGTCGTAGACGATATCGACTCTATCCCGGGCGACGATACGACAAAAGACACGGTGAAGGACAACGAGATCGAAGAACATGGGTACAACGAGGACGGCACAATCAATGAAGGCAATGACGCTGACGACCATGATATAGCGCAGATCATAGTCGCGGCCATCTCTGTCGAAGTGTCCAAGGATACGATCAAGCGTACGAGTGCGGCCTTTGACGGCAGCGCGGACGACGTCACGCTGAACGGCCAGGTGGTTGACAATGTCGGCGTCCAAAAAGAGCAGTACCGCTACGACATCAATTTCCGTTCTACGTCCAACGTTGACGGCGATGAGTTCGTCGTAGACGATCCGCTTGAATCAGTCCGTGACGGCTATGTGCGCGTCGAGGGTTTCTGGACGCCCGCGGTCTGGGGCGACAAGGACGGGCGTATGAACGTCTGGTACAAATCCACGATGGCTCCGGTCGGGACAAGCCCGACAGCGCCATCCGGCGTGAACGCAATCACGAAGATAGCCCCGGCTGACCAGGTGTTCCCGACAGACCAGTACAGCAAATCCAATCCGGACGGATGGAAACTCTGGACGACGATCGACCAAAGCAATACGAGCCTGTTCCAGGTCAATGGGGTGATAGGACGCGTGAATTTGGGCCTGCCCGCGGATCTTGACACGGCGGGCGGTGACTATATCACGGCGATCCGCCTTGAGTACGGCGCGGTGAAAGTAGGATTCACAAGCAAGAATAACGGAGACGAGATCGGGCAAGGCAGTGATGTCCCCTTGAACACAGCGATAGACGGCAGCGACGCCACGCACCCGTACCGTTTCACGAACGGTTCACAGGCATACCTGAACCACAAAAAAGGCGCAGGAGCGATAGACCCGCTGGTCACGCCACAGGAGGATACCGGCGTGAACAATACGCCTCCGGTCATAGCGCTGCTTGCGTCGCCGTTCCAAGCCTTTAGCTCAGCCATCATGGCAAATACGCTTGCCGCGTACGCCGATCAAGCCTCTGATATCCCGGCGAAAGGCACAACAAACGATTGGGCGCCGACTCCGGGCAGGAGCGATTATCCGACAAACCCCGCCGATCAGGCGCAATTGAACAGTCTGCTTGGCACATCTATATTGAAGCCGGCCACCTATCTTGTCAGCGCTATGAAGCCGATGACCACGACGGATATAGTTTCCTCGGCAACGGCGAATATCGCGCGCGGCGGAAGCGCTGCGGGCATGTACGACCAGGATCAGGACGCCGTGCTGACCCGCGAAATCGTGCCGTTCACGGCCAGTACAAACAATCCGAACCCGGGTAGCATAGTGGCCGGGAATTCTTTCGTGGACCACGCCAAGCTCGCGGGGCTGACCCTGAAAAACGGCGTCTGGTACGACAGCCAGGGAAGCCCGGTAAAGACTGCCGACGCGTTCGCGCTCAATCTTTGGATTGTACTTGCCGCGGCCGCGCTTGTCTGCTTCGTGTTGCTGATCAGGACATACCTTGTATTTGCGCCCGCGGCCGCGCGAAGGAAAAAGAAGAATAGCGCGCGCGGCAAATGGTTCATGCTTACCATGATGCTGGCGCTTGCTCTCATGATTGCATTGCCTGCCACGGCCTTCGCGGCTGAGCCGGCCCCGGCTGCCGGCGGAGTCGGAACGATGCAGATTGAGTACCGCTACGCGGAAGGCGAGACGCCGGATATCCAGCAGAGTATCGTACAGTATGGGCAGACATACCATTTGGTTTCACAGGCTGACCCCGTACTCGAAAGCACGCTTCCGCAGACACGGACGTACACTTATCGTGTAGACGGGGCCCTGACGCCGGACCAGCTTGCTCAGGTCCAGGCGCTTGGGAATATCACGCTGACGCCGGAAGATATCGTCAAAGAGCGTGAAGTCGACAAGGTGGCCACCATGTCAATGCGGGCAAACGATGTGGACGACATCCCGGTGACAAAGCAATTTGAAGTCACAAGCGGCACTGCCTCCAGCGGCTATGAAGTGAAGGATCTGGAACGCGTGGGCGTGGCTTTTGATTTGGCAAATCCGCCATATGATGCAGACGGCCTGCCGGCAGGCTATACGGCCGCGGCGGTCTACCGCGGGGTGGAGACTTATGACGAAGTCGGCTACTACTATGCCGCGGCGACGTTTACGACGACTGAAAGTGACGGCGATGTGCCGGTTTACGTCATTGTCGCGAGCTATCAGACGGATGCGATACCTCCTCAGGTGAATTCCATGGTCCCGTTGCAAACGACGCCGCCGGATACGACGCAGATACCGGATGGATATACGGCCATGCTTGACAGCCAGGGCGCCAACCCGTTTGCGAATATTATCAATGGCGATGTACCGCTTGGCGGGCTGTCCTCTCAAGGCGTTTGGAGCTTCCTTTCGATGTTGATATCCGCGGCGGCTGTCGTGATTGCGCTTGTGTACGCAACCGGCATAGCGGCAAGGCGGGCAAGGGTCAAGACCATAGAGAATATAGGGATATACGATGAAGAGCGCATCAGGATCTTAAAGCGGCGCGGCCTCATATTGCGGATCCTGACCAGTATTATCGGCGTCCTTACGCTTGTGACGTGGCTGTTCCTTGACGATTTCAACAGAGGGATGGTCTGGATCAACGCCAATACGCCAACGGTAGCTATCGTATTCGCGGTGACTGTTGTGATGTGCATCCTGACGAATATCCGCGATAAAAACGTTCTGGGATCGGATTCGGATGAGGAGGATGTTTCCGATTATGCGCCCGTATAGACTGATTGTGGCATAGCATATTACAAATGATTTGGGAATATCCCCAATATCCTCAAATCAAATTGAGTGGGAAACGGCGTTGAACTCCCCCAAAAATTTAACGCCTTCCCACTATTTTTATAATTTAATTTTTAAGATAATTTTAAGAAAAGCAAAAACTTGTTGAAATTTTGCGGTGTATGTATATAATGTAGATTCATATATAGCACGTTATTGCCGTTATAGTTGGAATTTTTTTATCGTTATTGCAGGAATTATTTAGTTTGGAGGGAGAGTATGGACAAATACACATCCGGTACAATGGACTCCCATGAATTGGGCCTGAAGAAGCACAAGGTAGGCGTATCCACTGTAATCTTCATGATTTATTCGCTCGTTGCCGCAGGCTGCTACGGCATCGAGGATATGATCCCGCAAGCCGGTCCCGGCTTGGCGCTCATCATGCTGATTGTGCTTCCTTTCGTCTGGGGGCTGCCTTTTGGGCTTGTGGCGTCGGAACTCGGTTCCGTCCGTCCACAGGAAGGCGGCTACTACAAATGGGTGCAGGAGGCGCTCGGCGAGTTTTGGGGTTTCCAGGCTGGCTGGTGGCGCACGATCTCTATCTACATCGACAATACGCTCTATGTCGTGCTGGCGGGCGGCTACCTGTTCAGCATGGTCAATACTGACAATCGTTTGATCGAGTTCGGATTCAAAGCGGCTATGATCTTCGTGTTCATGTATATCAACATCAGAGGCGTAAAGGACGTTGGCATAGTCACCAACGCTTTGTCGATATTCGTTATCGCCGCGTTTGCCATGGTGGCTATCATCGGGTTCATGCATTGGGGCGGCAACCCGTTCACGCCGCTGACGCCGGAACCGGTCGAGTCGGCCTCGGATTGGATACTGTACATCGGCGCGGGCATTTCTATAGGCATGTGGATGTATTCGGGCTATGAGTCGATGTCGACGATAGCCGGCGAGCTCGAAGACCCGCAGGTCATCCCGAAAGCCACGCTGCTCACAGTGCCGATCATCATGGCGACGTACATCCTGCCGACGATGGCGGGTATCTCGGCGTTCAAGACACAGGGCGATGATTACAGCTTTGAGAACTGGGGCACGGGTACCGGCTCGCTCGGATACGCGAGCGTTGCGGAACACTTCGCGGGCCCGGCCTTTGGCATCTTCTTTGGCCTCGTCGCGATCGTCGCGCAGTTCTCGATCTACAACACGTATATCGCGTCCGGTTCGCGCGGGTTCTTCGCGCTGGCCGAGGACAACCTCGCGCCGAAATTCTTTGTCAAGGTTGACAAGAAGCACGGCGTGCCTTACGTCACTGTCATCAGCATCGCGGTCGTCAACCTGGCGCTCTGCATGTTTGACTTCTCGGTGCTCATTGTCGTGGACGTATTCCTGCTCGTCTCGTCCTACATCATGGTCTATATCTCGGCCATGATCCTGCGCAAGCGCATACCGAGATCGGAGTACAAATTCAAAATGCCTGGCGGCATGGGCTTCCTGAGGGTGGTCTGTATCGTACCGATCTGTATAGCCGTCATCAGTTTCCTGATCAACGGCTCGGATTACTTCTTCGGAGGCATGATCGGCATCATCAGCGGCCCGGTGCTCTACTTCATATGGAAGCGGTACTATGGCGGCCTGGCGAAAAAAGACCCCGTAGAGCATCCTGTCAACAAGAAGACCGGGCTTGCGCTTGGGGACATGAAGCGTCTGTCCATCCTGTTCGGGCTGCTTGCTGTCATCGGCGTACTCGGCTGCCTCTTCCTGCCGTGGTACGAGCAGGAATGGGTATATCCGGACGACTACGAGATGACGCTGTTCTCCTCACAGGGAGCGCTCTACGCGGGCATTCGGCTCATAACGATCATCTGCGCGTGCCTTTGCGCCATCTTCGTCTTTGTGAACCGCTCGATCGAGCCCAAGGCTGAGCTGAAAAAAGCAGCGAACTGAGCAGACCGGGAAGAAAATTAAGGGTTTCACATTGCGTTAATAAGTTGTTATAATACCTCCTTGGGGAATAGTCCCCAAAGAGGTATTTTAATTAGAGTAGGAGGTCTACATTGGGAATCATATCGCTATTGATCCTGATCCCACTCGTCGTTGCTATTCTGCTTTTGGTTGCCAAATCCGATAAATTGCGCGATCCGATCGTAATCGTGGGAGGCGTCGTCATTGCCGCGCTCTCGATCTATTTCGCCGTCAAGAATTTCGGGGACAATGTGTACGCGCCGTGGGTCCAGGGGGTGGGGGTCGATTTCTTCGGCCTGACCGGGAACGCGGAGCAGCTGGCCGAAGGCGTGAATATGACGATGCTGGTGATCGAGGCGGCGCTCGCCGTTCTGATAGTCGTGTTGAGCGTCAAATACCGAAACATCCTCGCAATCATCCTGACGGCGATCCAGACGCCGCTGCTCATCTGGTTTGAGCTGACGAAGGGGCATTCTATTTCGGTCACGACTTATATCAGCGTCGACAATCTTTCGCTTATCATGGTGCTCATCATCGGGGTCATAGGCTCGATGATATGTATCTATTCGGTAGGCTATATGAAGGATTTCGCGCATCACCATTCCGAGGGGAAAGACAGAAGGCCGTTCTTCTTTTTCATGCTGTTCATCTTCCTCGCCGCGATGTTTGGCATAGTGATCTGCAACGATATGGTCTGGATGTACTTTTTCTGGGAAATCACGACGCTCAGCTCGTTCCTGCTGATCGGCTATACGAAGACCCCGGAAGCGATCAGGAACGCGTTCCGCGCGCTGGTCATGAATATGCTCGGCGGGCTTGCCTTTGTGAGCGCCCTCATTGTGATGGGCAACTACTTCGGTTCCGGCACGCTGGAGCTTTCCTCGGTGATCGACTACGGCGCCGCGTACAAGGCTCAGGCGCTTTCCCAAGGCCTTACAAACGCTTCGGAACCGATTGTCGGCCTCGTCGCGATACTGCTGGCTTTCGCCGGCATTACGAAAGCGGCGCAGATGCCGTTCAACAGTTGGCTGCTCGGCGCGATGGTCGCCCCGACGCCGACTTCCGCGCTGCTCCACAGTTCGACCATGGTCAAGGCGGGCGTGTTCCTCATCATCAAGCTCGCGCCGCTGCTCGGATTCACCAATGCCTTTGCTATCGTACCCGGCTTCTTCATCGGCCCGGGCTTCCTCGTGACGCTCGTCGGAGGCGCTACATTCGTATTCGCCTCACTTGCCGCGGTATCGCAGAGCAACGCGAAACGCGTACTCGCGTACTCTACGGTCGCCAACCTCGGCCTCATCGTAGCCTGCGCGGGCATAGGCACGGCGGAAGCGGTATGGGCCGCGATCATGCTCGTCATCTTCCACGCCGTCACGAAGGCTCTGCTCTTCCTCTGCGTCGGCACGGTCGAGCACAATATAGGCAGCCGCGATATAGAGGATATGGATGGGATATTCGGGCGGATGCCGAAGCTTGCGGTTTTCCTCATCGTCGGTATAGCGGCGATGTTCCTCGCGCCGTTCGGGATGCTCATTTCGAAGTGGGCGGCGCTGCAGTCATTCATCGACTCGGGCGATATCTGGGTCGTCCTTGCCCTCGTGTTCGGTTCGGCGGCTACGCTGTTCTACTGGACGAAGTGGCTCGGCAAGACGACGGCTGTCGTCGCGGGCCGGGAAAGCATCGAAAACAAGGTTCATGCCAGCGAATGGGGCATACTCGGAGGGCTGACGGCGTTCACGATCCTCATCACGATCACGTTCCCGTTCTATTCCAAAGGCATTTTGGTCCCATACCTCGGGAATGTCTTTTCGGGGACGCCGAATACGGTCTTTGAGGCGCTGCGCGAGGACAATCTGATCATCATGATGGTCATGGTCGTGCTCATCATCATATTGGCCCTGCTATTCTACGGCAGGACAAACGGGCGGATCGTGCCTATCTATATGTCGGGCGTGAACGAAGGGGACAACCTCACCTACATCGGTTCGATGCAAAAGGAAGTGCCCGTCACGCTGCGCAACTGGTACCTTGAAGACATGTTCCCCGAAAAACTCATGAACCGTATCGGGATCATCGTCACCGGAGTCGTTTTTGCCATCACGTTTTCATACGCGATTTATATGGCGATCATGCTCTATCAATATGTGCAGGGAGGTGGAAACTGATGGATAAAGTACTTTTCGTCTTTTACGGAAATGAGATCCATGTCTCGCACGTGCTCGGCGCCGTAGCCTATATCGTGCTCGCGCCTTTCGTCGGCGGGCTTATCGCCGGCATAGACCGCCGCGTCACCGCGCGCATGCAAGGCCGTTTCGGCCCGCCGATCGCGCAGCCGTTCTACGACGTGAGCAAACTGTTCGGCAAGGAAAAGATCACGGTCAACAACGGGCAGGATTTTTATATCCTTTGCACGTTGATCTTCATGATCATCTCCGGCGTATTCTTCTTCTCGGGATCGAACCTGCTTTTGATGATCTTCACGCTTACAGCCGCTTCCATATTCCTTGTGCTCGCCGGGTTTTCTTCAAACTCGCCCTATGCCCAGGTCGGCGCGGAACGCGAACTTTTGCAGATCATGAGCTATGAGCCGATGGTGCTTTTGACCGCGGTCGGGTTTTTCATGGTCAACGGCAGTTTCAATGTCGGCGATATCATCAAGTCGAATACGTTTTCATTCCCCTACCTCGTGGGGATGTTCATCGGCTATATCTTCATCATTACGATCAAACTGCGAAAGTCGCCCTTTGACCTTTCGATGTCGCACCACGCTCACCAGGAACTTGTAAAGGGGCTCACGACGGAGTTTTCGGGACGGACGCTGGCGTTGCTCGAGATCACGCACTGGTATGAAAATGTCTTCCTGCTCGGGTTTATCTTCATATTCTTCGCGAAGGGCGCGCTGTGGTACACCGTCCTCGGCGTGGCCGTGGTCATCGTGTGCTATTTCGTAGAAATACTGATCGACAACGCCTACGCGCGTATGAAGTGGCAGTTCACGCTCAAATCGGCATGGATAGTCACGCTGATTTTCGGCGGCGGCAATCTGTTCGTACTGTACTATGTACGTGCGATATTGCAGGGTTAGGAAGGAGGCGGAAAGATGAGTATTACAAAATCACCATGGATCATCCATTATGACGGCTCCAGCTGCAATGGGTGCGATATCGAAGTGCTGGCCTGCCTTACGCCGATGTACGATCTTGAGCGTTTTGGCATCATCAATACGGGCAATCCGAAGCATGCGGACGTATTCCTCGTGACGGGCGCCGTCAACGAGCAAAACATATCTGTCATCAAGCAGATTTACGACCAAATGCCAAATCCCAAAGTCGTCGTCGCCGTAGGCGTTTGCGCCTCTTCTGGCGGTATCTTCCGGGATTGCTACAATATCATCGGCGGCGTTGACAAGGTCATCCCGGTCGACGTATACGTGCCCGGCTGCGCGGCGCGGCCGGAAGCTATCATTGACGGCGTAGTGAAAGGGCTTGGAGTGCTCGCCGAAAAGCAGGTGGCGGTAGCCAGGGGCGAGAAGTTTGAGGAAGTCGCGGGCAGCTATGTGTTCAGCGGGCCGCGCGACGAATCCGGCACGCTGATCTGCGAGGAGGACGAAGACGCTTTGATGGAGGCGGAAGCGCCCGAAGCGGAAAGCCCCGACGGCGCGGAAGAAGGAGGTGACAGGCCATGATAGAAAGCACGGCGGTACAGGATTTGCTCTCGAACGCCCAGGATATGAAAGCGGCAGGATACAGGCTGATCCAGATTTGCGGCACGCCCGCGGGCGAGTCGATCGAGGTCCTGTATTCTTTTGAAAAGGACAATGACGTGAAGAGCTGGAAGTATACAATAGGCGCGGTGGATCCGGAGCTCCATAGCGTGACGGCTATCTATCCGTACGCGTTTGTTTACGAAAACGAGATACACGATCTTTTCGGTATCACTTTCAAGAATATTTCTTTGGACTTTGGAGGGAACTTCTACAAGATCGCAAAGAAAACGCCATGGAATCCGGTCACCGGGAAGGGAGGAGAAAACTGATGGGCAAACGGACTATTATTCCATTCGGGCCGCAGCATCCGGTCCTTCCTGAGCCGATACATCTCGACCTCGTGCTTGAGGACGAAAAGGTCGTCGAGGCGATCCCTCAGATAGGGTTCATCCACCGCGGCCTTGAGAAGCTCACCGAGAAGATCGAATGGCCCGAAATGGTCTACGTGATCGAACGCATCTGCGGTATTTGCAGTTTCGGCCACGGCTGGGGCTATTGCCTGAGCGTGGAGGGCAACCTCGGCGTGGAAATACCTGACCGCGCGAATTACCTCCGCACGATGTGGCACGAACTCAACCGTATCCACAGCCATCTTTTGTGGCTCGGGCTGACCGCGGACGCTTTTGGATTTGAGAGCCTGTTCATGCATACATGGCGGCTGCGCGAAACCATCCTCGACATCTTCGAGGAAACCACAGGCGGGCGCGTGATCTTCTCGGTCTGCAAGGTCGGCGGCGTCCGCAAGGACGTGACAAACGAAAAGCTGGTTGAGATCGCGAAAACGCTTCGGGGCATTGAGAAGGAGCTCAAAGAGCTGGCGGACGTCTTCCTTGAAGATACGTCGGTCAAAAGCCGGATGGTCGGCGTAGGCACGCTTACGAAAGACGAGGCCATCAGCCTCGGCGCGGTGGGCCCGATGGCGCGCGCTTCGGGTTTGTGTCTCGACACGCGGACCGACGGCCACGGCGTTTATCACGCGCTGGGCTTTGAGCCTTGCGTCGAGACGGACGGCGATAGTTACGCCAGAAGCAAGGTGCGCGTCCGCGAAGTATTCCAGTCGATAGACCTCATAGAAAGGGTCGCGCTTACGATCCCGGACGGTGAAATCGCGATAGAAATCAAAGGGAAAAACCCGTCGGATGAGTTCATCGCGCGTGTGGAACAGCCGCGCGGCGAAGCGTTTTATTATACAAAAGGATCGGGACAAAAATTCCTTGAGCGCATGCGCGTACGCACGCCTACCAACGCGAATGTCCCGCCGCTCGTGAAGATGCTTCCGGGATGTGAGCTTGCGGACGTCCCCATACTGGTGCTCACGATCGATCCTTGTATCAGTTGTACGGAAAGGTAGAGAGAAATGGCCCATCTGAAAATCGGCAAAATGGTCCTGCGCAGCCTTGGGAAAAAGCCTGCGACGCTCATGTACCCGGTCGTTCCGCGCGAATGGAAGGAACGTACTCGCGGCCATATCGAAATCGATATCGACGAGTGTATCTTTTGCGGCATCTGCTCGCGCAAATGCCCGACCGACGCGCTCACGGTAGACCGTGACGCGAAACGTTGGACGATCTCCCGTATGGGCTGTATCCAGTGCAGCTGCTGCGTCGAGGTATGTCCCAAGAAATGCCTCGTAAACGCGGCGGAGTATACGGATCCGAGCGCTGAAAAGACGGTTGACTCTTTCGTAAAGCGCGAGACTGAAACCGTGGCTGAAAAAGCGGCTTCGGGCGAATAACCGTGGAAGCGGAAGCGTAAGGAATGGCAGGAGAGTAAAAGGCAATGACGCCGGGGCTGACCTGAAGTGAATGATACGGAGCGGCTGAAAGCGCTGATAGACGAAGCGCGGCATATCGTGTTCTTTGGGGGCGCCGGCGTTTCGACGGAAAGCGGCATTCCGGATTTTCGTTCGGAGAATGGGCTGTACAAGGCGAAACAGGAGTACGGGCTGAGCCCTGAAGAGATCATCTCCCATTCGTTTTTCATGCGCGAACCCGACGTCTTTTTCCGCTACTACAAAGAAAACCTGATCTACCGGGACGCGCGGCCAAACGCCGCCCATCTGGGGCTCGCGAAGATCGAGCGTTCCGGCAAGGATATCAGGATCGTGACGCAAAATATCGACGGCCTGCATCAGGAAGCGGGTTCCGGGACGGTGTTCGAGCTTCACGGCAGCGTCCATCGCAACTATTGCGTAAAATGCGGCGCGGCGTACGGGCTTGATTATATTTTCGACCCGGCAAATTGTGAGAAGGACGGTTCGAAAACGACTTTCGTGCCATGGTGCGAAAAATGCGGCGGCATGGTGCGCCCCGATGTCGTGCTCTATGAAGAGGGGCTCGACGGGGATGTGGTATCGGGGGCGATGGAGGCTATTTCCGGCGCCGAGCTGCTGATCGTCGGCGGGACCTCGCTCGTAGTCTATCCGGCCGCGGGCTTTCTCAATTATTTCAGGGGTTCCGCGCTTGCGCTTATCAATATGAGCGCGACAAGCGTAGACGGCCGCGCGGATCTTGTGATACGCCGGCCGATCGGCGAAGTTTTTTCAGAGCTGACGGGCTGACGGGTCTGGCTTGCCAAATTTTGCGGGGTATTTCAGCGCAGCAGTAATCGTGATCGTGGTCGCGGTGGTGGTGCGCGCCGCGAGGGCGCACGCGCTGAAAGAAACGCCATTTTCGGACCGTATGAATTTTGTCGTCCGCCCGCCTAAGGCGTACAAAGTCGTGGGCATTGTCTGTTCGGCGCTCTTCGGGCTTGCGCTCATCGCCTCTTCTTTCGCGATGGCAAAAGATCCCGATTACCCGTGGGTAGCCACAATTTTCATCGTGTTTTTGGCGCTTGGGCTTTATATTTTGTATTATTCAATGCGCTGGAAGCTTGTTGTGGCCGGGGATTCGATGATGCTGACCCCGCTCTTCGGGCAGGACCGGGCTTATCACGTCCGCGGCGTCACGCATATCAAACTTGACGTGTATCTCGGAGTCAAGGTTTACTCGGACAAAAAGCGTTTGTTCAATGTTGACAAATACTCGACCTGCACGGCCATGTTCATATCGTACCTGATCGAAAAAGGGGTGAGCGCGCCGGACCGGATCGTGCTATAAAGTCAGGCTCGTGGATTATTGCGATGCGGAATATAAGGGAAAGCGCGACGTAATGCAATTTCGCTCGCTGGTCCCCGCTCCTGGCAATTCCATTTCAAGCCCTCTTGACCGCACCACACGGTGTCCGGGAACCATTCTTGTAAAAAATTGCGATTTTGGACGAATTTGACCCCGAAAAACCCGAAAAACGGGCGAATATGGTCAAATTTAGCCCGAAAATCGTCCAAAATCGATGTTTTTTACAATTATATGAAACAATTGGTGACACAGAAGTACCGGCAGATTGTGTTAAAGGTGTACCTTTTGTGGAGGCTCGCTGCATTGCGTTCCGGCGCGCTTTCCTTTATATTTAGATATTGGATATAAGGTAGTGTATGGTGATAGAAAGGAAAAATAACGACTTGGCATACTATCAGGAAAAAATGGAGTGCGCTTCGAAAGACGAGATGCGGGCGCTGCAAAACGAGCGGCTCGTGAAGCAAGTCAGCCATGTTTACGCGAGCGTTGCGCCATACCGCGAAAAAATGAAGGAGAAGGGCGTTGAGCCGGGCGACATCAAGTCGGTCGACGATCTGTCCAAGCTCCCTTTCCTTACGAAATACGATCTGCGCGACGCTTACCCTTATGGCTATCTGGCCATGCCGCTTGCGGACTGCGTCCGTATCCAGTCGACGAGCGGCACGACGGGCAAGCGCGTCGTCGCTTTCTATACGCAAAACGACGTCGAGCTCTGGGACGAATGCTGCGCGCGCGCCATCGTGGCGGCCGGCGGCGGGAAGGAAGACGTCGTCCATGTGAGCTACGGGTATGGGCTGTTCACGGGCGGCCCGGGGCTCAACGGCGGCTCGCACAAGGTGGGCTCGCTGACGCTGCCGATGTCGTCGGGCAATACGGACCGCCAGATACAGTTCATGACGGATCTCGGCTCGACGATACTGTGCTGTACGCCGTCCTACGCGGCTTTCCTCGCCGAGGCGATACACGCGGAGGGCAAAATCGATCAAATCAAATTGAAGGCCGGCATTTTCGGCGCCGAGGCTTGGAGCGAGGAAATGCGCCGGGACATTGAAAAAAGCCTGCGCATCAAAGCATATGATATCTATGGGCTTACGGAGACGACGGGCCCGGGCGTTTCGTTTGAATGTTCTGAGCAAGATGGCATGCATATCAACGAAGACCATTTCTATCCTGAAATCATCGATCCCGATACGCTTGAGACGCTTCCCGAGGGCAGCAAAGGCGAGATTGTGTTCACGAGCCTGACGAAGGAAGCGTTCCCGCTGCTGCGCTACCGTACGAGGGATATCACCGTGCTTACGAGAGGCGAGTGTTCGTGCGGCCGCACACTCGTCAAGATGGCGAAGCCGATGGGCCGCTCGGACGATATGTTGATCATCCGCGGTGTCAATGTGTTCCCGTCGCAGATCGAGGCCGTGCTGATGGGGCAGGGCTATCAGGCAAACTACCTCATCATCGTCGACCGCGTCAATCATACGGATACATTTGAAGTGCAGGTCGAGATGACGAGTGATATGTTTTCCGACGAAGTGCGTTTCATCGAACGAAAAGAGGCCGAACTGCTTACGGCGCTGCGCTCAATGCTCGGCATTTCGCCAAAAGTCAAACTTGTCGCGCCGCGCACGATCGCGCGCAGCGAGGGCAAGGCCGTACGCGTTATCGACAAACGAAAGATATGAGGAAATCTGAAAGGGGGAAGAGGAACCGATGAATACGAATAACAAAATGATACTTGACCAATTGTCTGTTTTCTCCGAGAACAAAGCGGGCGCACTCGCGGACATCATGGGGCAGATTGCGGAGGCCGAGATTGATATCGAGGCGCTCACGATTGCCGACACAACAGAGTTTGGCATAGTCAGGCTGATCGTCGACGCGCCGAAAAAGGCTCTGGCCGTGCTCAAGCTCAGCGGCTTTGTCGCGACGCTCACGCCCGTGATTGCGATCAAAATGGACAACTCGCCGGGTAGCCTGGCGAAGGTCGTGAAAGCTCTCGCGGAGGCGGACGTCTCGATAGAATATCTCTACGCCTGCGTCGCGCGCGAAATCGGCAACGCTTTCGTGATCCTGCGCGTCGAAGATCTGGGCAAGGAGAAAGCCGCGGCGCTGCTGACCGAGAAAGGGTATGAGCCGTTCCGCCCGTAAGCCGGGACATAGCCGACGAATAACACAATAGGGACGTTCCTTTTTGTGTTGCGTTTGCTTTGTAAACATCGGACAACACAAAAAGGAACGTCCCTATTGTGTTACCTATTGTGTTATAAACATTTTTTAATGATGGAGGGGAAACATGAAAGCTCTGATCAGTGTGTCTGACAAAACCGGCGTCGTGGAGTTCGCGGAAGCGCTCGCGGGGCTCGGCTACGAAATCATATCAACCGGGGGGACGTTCCGGACGCTTGAGGACGCGGGCGTGCCGGTCACGTCCATCTCCGACATCACGGGGTTTCCCGAATGCCTTGGGGGGCGCGTCAAAACGCTGCACCCGGCCGTCCACGGCGGCATACTTGCGATGCGGGACAGCGCTGAGCATATGGCGCAGCTCGAAGAGCTCGGCATAGACACTATAGACGTCGTCGCCATCAACCTCTATCCGTTCAAGGAAACTATCCTGCGCGACGACGTCACGCTTGAGCTTGCTATCGAAAACATCGATATCGGCGGCCCGACCATGCTGCGCTCGGCCGCGAAAAACCACAAAGACGTCGTCGTGGTCTCGGACCCGGAGGATTATGAGGCAGTCGTCGATGGACTCAAGACGGGCGAGGGCCTTTCTTACGAAGTGAGGTACAGGCTTGCGCTGAAAGTTTTTGAACATACGGCGGCATACGACGCGATGATCGCGGACTATCTCAGAACCGTCAAAAACATCATCCTGCCGGACAACCCGACCTTTACGTATGAAAAAGTCCAGGAACTCAGGTATGGCGAAAACCCGCACCAGAAGGCGGCGTGGTACAAGGAAGTGAGGCCGTGGAAGGGCGCGCTGGTCTGCGCGAAGCAATTGCACGGGAAGGAGCTTTCATTCAACAATATCAGCGACGCGAACGGGGCGCTCGCGTGCCTGCGCGAATTTTCGGCGCCGACGGTCGTCGCGGTCAAACACGCCAATCCGTGCGGTGTGGGAAGCGCGGACAATATTGCCGATGCGTTCAGAAAAGCCCGCGACGCGGACCCCGTCTCGATTTTTGGCGGCATTATCGCTGCCAACGTGACGATAGACGAGGAGGCCGCGGAGGAGATATCGAAGATCTTCGTCGAAATTGTGATCGCGCCCGGGTTCACGGATGGGGCGTTTTCCATCCTGGCCGCGAAAAAGAACATCAGATTGCTTCAGCTTGAGGGCCTTGACGAGCAGGTCCCTGCCGGTAGCTGCGATATCAAAAAGGTTGACGGCGGGATCCTGATCCAGGATATCGACACCGAACTATACGACAAGGCGCAGCTTCGCGTCGTGACGCAAAAGGCGCCGACCGAAGAGGAATACCGCGATATGGAATTTGCGATGAAGGTTGTGAAGCATGTGAAATCGAACGCCATCGTGATTGCGAAGGGCGGTATGACGCTCGGCGTCGGCCCCGGCCAGACCAATCGCATCGGGGCGGCGGAGATCGCGCTTGCCGGCCCGGATCTCGAAGACGGGCCGAGGGATATGACGGGCGCGGTACTCGCTTCGGACGCGTTCTTTCCGTTTGAGGATTGCGTCATCGCGGCGGCGGAAGCCGGTATCACCGCAATCATCCAGCCGGGCGGCTCGGTCAACGACGAGGACTCGATCCGGAAATGCGACGAGCTGGGGCTCGCCATGGTGTTCACCGGCGTCCGGCACTTCAAGCACTGAAGAGGCGCCATAAGGGGACGGTTCATGTGGCTTGATGGGGGACTATGCAAAGCGCATGGACAACTGCGAGGACAGTCAAGGAATGAGTAAAACAATGGAACAGAATTCGAGCGCAAGTAAAAAAGTATTGATCGTAGGCGGCGGAGGGCGGGAGCACGCTATCGCCTGGAAATTGGCGCAAAGCGGGCATGATTTGGAGCTGGTCTGCGCGCCGGGAAACGCCGGGATCGAGGGGCTTTGCCGTTGTGTCGCAATCTCCGCTGAGGATATGGACGGGCTGGCCGCGCTTGCGGAAAAAGAGAGGCCGGACCTTACGGTCATCGGCCCTGAAGTCCCGCTTGCCCTCGGCCTGACGGATGTGCTTGAGGCGCTGGGACTCAAAGTATTCGGGCCCAATAAAAAGTGCGCGCAGCTCGAGGCGAGCAAGTCTTTCACAAAAGCTTTCCTGAAACGGCACGGCATCCCGACGGCCGCGTACAAAGAGTACACCGACGCGGACGCGCTGCGGGCAGATATCGGGATATTCGGATTCCCCATGGTGCTGAAAGCCGACGGCCT
>Ga0123357_10003864_pt1 | contig 17373 bp, 19 predicted proteins | sample TergutEmb28metaG_FD_89873 | JGI IMG/M metagenome (GOLD analysis project Ga0123357, IMG submission 89873) | Embiratermes neotenicus P4 segment gut microbial communities from Petit-Saut dam, French Guiana - Emb289 P4 | ecosystem: Host-associated > Arthropoda: Insects > Digestive system > Gut ... | reverse complement strand
GGCGGATTTGGCGTCCCTGATCGACGAGTTAACCGCACAGATGCACACGGCAGCCGAGAGCCTGGAGTTCGAACTGGCTGCCCGTCTGCGTGACGAGCTGGCCGACCTGAAAAAGGAACTCCGCCAAATGGTTGAGGCCAACCGGTAGATCGAAAGGGTTCGAGCTAGTCGTTGCCATTATCGTCAAGGTTACGACCGCAGTGGGGGCAGAAGCTTGGGGGTTGCGCCCGGTACATGATCAAACGCCGGCAATGGGGGCAATGCGCGACAACCACTATCGCGATCCCACTTGCCGCGATAATCCCAAGACCCACGGCCATCAACACCTTGCCAGGAAGCGAGTTTGTATTAAACCACCAAACTACGAGACCGATTAGCGCTACCAGGAGTCCGAGGAGTGTCACCCCAAACACGATCCAATTCTTCTGCTTCCACGTCAAGCGCACGTCCCAATCATACGATCGGGTAGTTGTACACAAAGGCGACCGGTAGGATCGTTTTGTGAACATTCACCCCTACACCTGGATCATCACCGTGGTGGTCCTGGTCGGCGTACTGCTGGTCGACGCTTTCATCATCGGGCGCAGGCCCCATGTGCCGTCGACCAAAGAGTGCCTGCGATACATCGCGCTATACGTCGGGCTGGCGCTGATTTTCGGCCTGGGTGTTTGGTATTTCTCGGGCGCGCAGTACTCGTTGCAGTTCTATTCCGGGTGGCTGACCGAATACAGCCTGTCGCTGGACAACCTTTTCATCTTCCTGATCATCATGGAAAAGCAGAAGGTGCCGCGCGAGTCGCAGCAGTTCGCGCTGCTGATCGGCATCATGTTGTCGCTGCTGCTGCGCGGCGTGTTCATCGCGCTGGGCAAGGTGGTTATCGAAGAGTTCGCCTGGGTGTTCTTCCTGTTCGGCGCCTGGGTCTTGAAAGCGGCCTGGGGCGTCATCTCCGACTTCCTGAGCAAGGACGAAGGGTCCGAGAAAGCCGGTGATGACTCCCGTTTGATGAAGTTCATCAAGGGGCGCGTGCCGACAACCAACACCTTCGATGGTGATCGCATTCTGGTTCGCGGGGACGACGGCCATCGGCGTTTCACATTGATCCTGTTCACCATCGTGGCCCTGGGCACCACGGATGTCATGTTCGCGCTCGACTCGATTCCGGCGATCTTCTCGCTGACCGTCGAACCGTACATCGTCTTTACCGCCAACGTGTTCGCGTTGATGGGGTTGCGGCAGCTCTATTTCGTACTCGGGTCGCTGCTTGAAAAGCTGTACTACCTGCCCGTCGGGTTGACTGTGCTGCTGACGTTCATCGGCATCAAGCTGGTACTCCATGCGATGCACCACTATGGATGGGACGCCAAGCTGGGCTTCAGCGGCGAAATCTCCACCGCCTTGTCCTTGTGCATCATCGTCGCCATACTGGGTTTGACGGCAGTCGTCAGCCTGATCAAGACCCGACGCAACCCGGCCTTGGGCAGTTAGGCCACGCGCCTATCGAGTCGGCAGCATCGGCAGGCTCGGGTCGATCTTGTCGGGCGTCAGGCGCCCCGTCAACCAGCCAAGCAGCAGATTGTCTGGGCCGTGGACGACCTGAGCGCGTCCGCCGCCACCAACTAGCGCTACGACGCCCGAATCAGACGCCAGTCGGATGGCTGGGTAGGCGGAATCGCGCCCAATGCGGGCCGCGTTGTAGGCAAGAAGCCACATCGCCGCCTGAGGATCGATGGCCTCGGGTGTGAAGCCGATATCCAAGTCGATGTGATGCAGCACCAGATGGTTGAGCCTGAGCATCGGTAACTGGTCCAGCCGCACCGTCAGGCTGGGTGTCAGAGCGACGGGACGGCCGGGCGCCAGCCGGTGAAGCTGTGTCGACGCCTTGTAAAGCCGCCCAGCGCTGGAATCCAGGTCGACCTGCAGCTCGAGCGCGCTGCGTTCGGAGCCCCGCTCAATCTCGTCGTCGACGGCGTCTGGCGAGTCGTCCAGGCTGGTGGGCTGGTTGTTGCTGAGTTGCTCAAACACCCGCGCTAGGTGATCGGCTTGCCTGGCGATGTGGGTGGCGATGTGGGCCCTGGTCCAGCCTGGTAAGCGGCTGGGCATTTGCCAATGCTCATCGGTGATGGTGATCGTGTCACCGAGTAGGGCCTGAGTGGCCTCCTGTCCGCGCATCAGTGCTGCGGAGATGTCAACACGAGCATCCACCATGCGAACATAGCACACCGACGTGGCACGCGTGTAACAGGGGTTCGGAGTGGCGGATACTACCCGAGTTGCTGTATCGTCGCAGCCATGAGCTCAACATCGTCTGGTGCCGTGGGGGCGACCGGACGCCGTAGTGATTTGCGAACTCAGATAGACGATCTGACGTCGATCATTGCTGGCAACGAGGTGCTGTGGCGGGTTCTTCATGGCGTCGCCAGCGTCGGACTGGCTGACTACTACGTCGCTGGCGGGTGTGTCGTGCAGACGGTTTGGAATCATCAGGTTGGCAGCCCGCCGATGTATGGCATAACCGACATTGATCTGGTCTATTTCGACGACTCCGACTTGTCGCTCGCGGCGGAGGACGCCGTAATCGCGCAGATCAGAACAGCGGTGGGTCCTAGTGTTGCTATCGATATCAAGAACGAGGCCCGCGTCCACCTGTGGTACAAGGATCGCTTTGGCTTTGACATCGTTCCCTACACATCAGTGGAGGACGCGATCAGCACGTGGCCGTCGGCAGCGTTCTGCATAGGCGTCAGACTGGATGGCGACATTATGCGGGTCTACGCGCCGTTCGGGCTGGGTGATGTTTTCGGCATGGTGGTCCGTCCCAACACAACATCGGCAGCCGAAGACATCTACGCGGCGAAAGCCAAAGCCTGGATGGCCAAGTGGCCGTCCCTCACCGTCATACCCTGGATGGGCGAGTGGTCGTGAAACTGGGGTCGTCGGGCGGGGCGCTCGGCGCGTCGGGTAGATTGCGCATGGCGTCGTCCAAGCAGGACGACGTTCTCAGCACATCCATCGTGCCTTGATCGGGGTTGTTCCAAAGGCCGGGCAGGTTTGTCTCCGACAGGTCGACCGACACAGGGCCGACGGAGCCGAACTCAATACCGGGACGCGGGTCCAGCGGTACCAGGTTTCCGCCCAACATGGCGATCGCCAGGGCATGCAGGCAGTAGCCGTCGGAGGCGTCCTCGCCTACCGTCACACGCTGAAACCCGAAACCGGCCGGTATGCCTCGGGCACGCAACAAAGCGGCCAGAAGATTGGCCTTGGCATGACAGATACCGGTGCGCTCGGCCAGAACGTCGGAGGCCTTGGCGGTGACGACCTGCCGTCCGGTGGTGGTCGTGTGCGGTATTTCGTCGCGCACCCACTCAAACGCATCGCGGGCGTAGCGCGCCTCGTCGGCAGAACGCCGAGCAAGCGATTGTGCGAGAGTCTGAATCGTCGGATCCAAGTGGTCGATGTACTCGGTGGCAGACAGCAGAGGATCGTTCACGGTCATAAGTCTATGGCTGCGGGTTGACAGGCGGGACCCCGAATTCCTTGCCAAAGCCCGTAGAATGGCCCGGAAAAGGAGATGAGAGATGTCGGATCCTCTGGTATTCCAGTCTGACTTCGGTTTGGCTGATGGCGCCGTCGCCGCAATGTATGGGGTTGCGCTCAGCGTCGACCCGAGCCTCAGGCTGTTCAACCTGACGCACGACATCACGCCGTACGACATCTGGGAGGCGTCATACCGGCTGTTCCAGTCGGTCGAGTACTGGCCGCAGGGGACGGTCTTCGTGTCTGTGGTCGATCCGGGGGTTGGCAGCGCGCGCCGGTCGGTGGCTGCACTGACCGCCGACGGGCACATCGTCGTCACGCCGGACAACGGCACTCTGACGCACCTTGCGAAATATGTTGGTATTACGGCTCTTCGCGAGATCAGCGAGGTGGAGCACCGCCGTGAGCACACGGAGAACAGCTTCACTTTCCATGGCCGCGACGTGTACGCCTTCATTGGCGCTAAATTGGCCGGCGGCACCATCGATTTCACCAGCGTCGGCCCAGAACTGCCGCTCGACATCGTCACGCTGCCACTGGGCGAGGTTGTCTGCACGCAAGACAGTGTCAAGGGTTGCATAGACATCCTCGATGTTCGGTTCGGCAGCCCGTGGACGAATGTGACGCGTGATCAGTTCTTGACACTTGGCATCGGGATCGGCGATCCGGTTGAAATCGAGATCCGCAATGGGGCAACCCGCGTCTACAACAACCGCGCCACCTACGGCCGATCATTCGCGGATGTGTCCGTGGGTGAGCAAATCGTCTATGTCAACTCGCTGTTTCGCATGGCCGTGGCGATCAACCAGGGTAGTTTCGCCCGGGCCTACAACATCGGTACCGGCACACACTGGACTATCGAGTTCCGCCGCCCATCAGTTGGCTGACACTAGCTGAGCGCGTCGAGTAAACTGTCTGCGGTGGTCCCAAAGGGGGACCCATCGCAACTCATTATCGACTGACCAGAGGTGCTCAATGAACCGGACTCGCCGTATCGTAACCAGAACTCTCGCCGCCCTCGCCGGGCTCGGCCTCGTCATGCCGCTGGCAGCTTGTACTTCCGCCACGCCGACGACGCCCAGCTCGACACCTAGTTCAATACCTAGCTCGGCGCCCAGCACCACAACCACCAGCCAACCGGCTCTCCAGACATACACGCCTGGCGTACTGACCGTGGCCACCGGCGACCCGGCCTACTCGCCTTGGGTCGAGGACAACGATCCGTCCAGCGGCAATGGCTTCGAGTCCGCCGTGATCTACGCCGTGGCCAAGCAGCTTGGCTACAGAGATGACCAGGTTGTGTGGGTCAGCACAACGTTCGACGCCGCCATCGCCCCCGGGCCGAAGGCATGGGACATGAACATCCAGCAGTTCTCCATCACGGACGAGCGCAAGCAGGCCGTCGATTTCTCCACGCCGTACTACACGACGAACCAAGCCATCGTGACGTATTCCGGGTCGCCGGCCGACGGTGCCACGTCGCTGGCTGCTCTAGCCGGTATCACGTTCGGCGCTCAGGTGGGTACGACCAGCCTGACGGCGCTGACTGACATCATCAAGCCAACCAACCAGCCGATGATCTACAACTCGTCCGACGACGTGGTACATGCTTTGGTCAACAAGCAGGTACAAGCCATTGTGGTGGATCTGCCAACGGCGTTGTACCTGACCTCGGCGGAGCTTGATAACGGCGTGATCGTCGGCCAGTTGTCGTCCTCGGCTGGCGGCGATGATTTCGGCATCCTGCTGCCTAAGGGATCGCCGCTCACCGCGCCGGTGTCGGCGGCCGTCGACGCCCTACGGGCCGACGGCACTCTAGCGTCTCTTCAGCAGAAGTGGCTCTCTGACTCGATTGACGTGCCAGTGCTCCAGTGACCGGCAGCAATCTGTTCGCGCCAAGCGAACTCGAACTGGGCCGACGGGCTTTCCGTCGGCGACAGACTGGCCGTTCGGTGGCGATCAGCGCCGTCAGCACCGTCGTCTTTGCGGTGGTGGTGGCGCTGATTCTTGCCCACTCGCCTGGGTGGCAGGTGACCCGTCAAACCTTCTTCAACCCCGGTTATTTCGTCAAGGCCATACCGGCCGTCGGCCAGGGGCTGTTGCTGAACATCCGCGTGCTTCTTATCGCGGTGGTCGGGGTAGCAGTCCTATCGACCCTGTTGGCGGTTTTGCGCTCGCTGCGGGGGGCCGTTTTCTTCCCGCTGCGTTTCTTGGCGGCCGCCTACACCGATATCTTCCGCGGGATTCCGTTTCTCATCGTCATTTACCTGGTGGGTTTCGGCATACCGGCGCTCGGCCTGACGACGCGCGTCATTTCCGTGACGCTGCTTGGCACCGTGGCACTGATTATCAGCTACTCGGCCTACGTCTCGGAGGTTCTGCGGGCCGGCATTGAGGCGATCCACCCGTCACAACGGCTGGCCGGCCGTTCACTTGGCCTGACGTATAGCCAGACCTTGCGCCTGATCGTGTTGCCACAGGCGATCCGCAAGGTGGTGCCCGCCTTGATGAACGACTTCGTCTCGATGCAGAAGGACGTCGGCCTGATCTCGATTCTTGGTGCGGTGGACGCCATCCGGGCGGCGCAGATACAAAATGCACTCAGCTTCAACTACACACCATATGTGGTGGCCGCGCTGTTCTTCATCGTGCTGAGCTGGCCGTTTATTCGTCTGACCGATTGGCTGACGGCCCGTCAGCGCGACCGCGAACAGATCGGGGGTATGGCGTGACAACTGTTCTGGAGATGCGCGGCATCGTCAAATCGTATGGCGATCACGTGGTGCTGAAAGGCGTCGATCTGGTGGTGCCATCGCACTCGGTGGTGGTGTTGATCGGCCCGTCCGGTTGCGGCAAATCGACGTTGCTGAAGACGATCAACCTGCTGGAGCAGATCGACGACGGGCAAATCCTGCTCAGCGGCGAGGACATCTCGGATCCGCGGGTCGACGTCGACGCCGTCCGTGGACGCATCGGCGTGGTGTTCCAGCAGTTCAATCTCTTCCCGCACATGACAGTGCTCGACAATGTGACGCTGGCTGCCCGCCATGTCAAGAAAACCCCTCGTGCCCAAGCCGAACGCGAAGGCCTGGCCCTGTTGGACCGGATTGGCCTGGCCGACTTCGCCAAGGCCTACCCCGATCGGTTGTCCGGCGGCCAGCAACAGCGGGTCGCCATCGTCCGGGCGCTGGCCACCAGTCCCGAGTTGCTGCTACTCGACGAGGTCACATCGGCCCTCGACCCGCAGCTGGTCGGCGAGGTATTGGATTTGGTGCTCGAACTGAAGCAACAGAAGGCAACGATTGTCATGGCGACTCACGAGATCGGGTTCGCCGACCAGGTGGCCGACCACGTGGTCTTCCTCAAGGACGGCGTGGTGGTCGAAGAAGGTCCTCCCAGCGTCGTGCTGGACAACCCGACGAACCAGGCCACACGCGACTTCCTGGCGCGTGTCCGCTGATTCAGGTCGCCACCTGCATCAGCACCACTGTGCGGGGCGGCATGGTGAACACCTCGCCGGGGGCGAAGGGGCCAGCCGGTATCTCGCCGTCGTCCGCTGTGGTAGCTAATACAGAAAAGGAAGTGCCCCACGGCTGGGGCGGCATTTTGACGGGCAGTGGGCAGGAGCCCGAGTGGTACCACGTCAAAAAGGCGCCGGACTGGTCGGCCACATACATGCCCAGAGTGCGACGGCCGGGGTCGGCCCAGTCGGCGTCACCCATTTCGCCCGAGTACTCGTTCATCCAGGCCAGTTGGTAACGTCCGCTTGGCTGGCCGTCCGCATCCAGCACCGGCTGGTGGTAGCGGAAGTCGTCAGGCCGCAGCAACGGGTTGGCGGCTCGAGCCTTGATGAAGGCGGCGGCGGACGCCGTGACATCGGCCCAGGCGGTGGCGTCCTCCCAGTTCATCCAGCTCAAGGGGCCGGACTGGCAGTAGGCGTTGTTGTTGCCGTCCTGGGTGCGGCCGCATTCGTCGCCGCCGGTGATCATCGGCACGCCGTCGGCCAGTATCAGCGTGGCCAGCATGTTGCGCACCTGCCGGTGGCGCAGCGCGTTGACGGACGGATCATCGGTTTCGCCCTCGATGCCGCAGTCCCACGATTTGTTGTCGTCGGTGCCGTCCCGGTTTGATTCGCCGTTGGCGTCGTTGCGCTTGGAGTTGTATGTCACCAGGTCACGCATGGTGAAACCGTCATGGGCCGTCACGAAGTTGATCGACGCGGTGATGGGGCGGTCGCTGGTGTCGAAGAGGTCTGAGCTGCCCGACAGCCGGGTGGCGAGTTCTTCGACGCCGTTCACCTGGCCACGCCAATAGTCGCGGACAAGGCCGCGGAAGCGGTCATTCCATTCGCTCCAATCGGTGCCCCAGCGCCCCACCTGGTAGCCATATGGCCCGAGATCCCACGGCTCGGCGATCAGCTTGATGTCGTCGAATATCGGGTCGGCGGCCAGCGCGGCCTTGAAGGGGTGGTTTTGGTCGACATTATGTTGCGCGTCCCGGATCAGAGTCGTGGCCAGGTCGAACCGGAACCCGTCGATGCCCATCTGCGTCACCCAGTAGCGAAGGGAGTCGAGCACCAGGCGCAGGACATCCTCATGGGCGGTGTCGACGGAGTTGCCGCAGCCGGTGACGTCGTAATCGTTGCGCAGGTCCGGCATCAGACGGTAATAGCCCTGGTGGTCGATGCCCCGGAAACTCAGCGTGGGACCCTCGTGGTTGCCTTCGCAGGTGTGGTTGTAGACAACGTCGAGGATCACCTCGATACCGGCCCGGTGCAGCGTCGTCACCATGTTCTTGAACTCGCGCACCTGCTCGCCGAGCGTGCCCACCGAGCAGTAGGCCGCGTGCGGCGCGAAGAACGCCAGCGTGTTGTAGCCCCAATAGTTGCTCAACCCCCGCCTGATCAGGAACGGCTCGGAGGCGAAGTGATGTATGGGCAACAATTCGACGGTATTGACACCCAGATCGACCAGGTGCTGGACGACGGCGGGATACGCCAGGCCGGCATAGGTACCGCGCAGGTGCTCGGGGACCGCCGGGTGCGATGCCGTCATGCCCTTGACGTGGGTCTCGTAAATGACGCACTCGGTGAGGGGACGACGCTTGGCGATCGGCTCGGGCGGGGGACTATCGGGTACGACGACGGACAGCGGTACGGCCGCCGAGTCGTCGCGGGTATCGGGGTCGTAGTCAGAATCCGGCGTGTGGTCGAAGATCGGGCCCGAATAGTCGACACCGGCAGTGATGGCGCGGGCATAGGGGTCGACAAGCAATTTGGCCGGGTTGGCCCGAAGGCCTATGTTCGGGTCCCAAGCGCCGTGCACGCGGAATCCGTAACGCTGCGAGGCCTCGATGCCAGGCACGAAGACTTGCCACAACCCGTTGTCGATCGTCATGTCGTGGTTGACTTGGTCGCCGTTGTCCCCCACCAGCGCCAGTTCGACCCGGGTGGCGCGCGGCGCCCACAGGCCGAACTCGCAGCCACCGTCACGCAATCGGGCGCCAAGCTTGGTTGCGATAGTTGGGTCTTCACTCATGTGGTTCTCTCCTAGCGAATCGACATTACTACAACGCACAGTCGACGCTCGGCAGCGCGGGTCGGTGCCGTCGGTTAAAGTAGAGAGGTGGGTTTTGTCTGGTCCGATCTGAAGCTCGACGGCGATGTGCCGGTGCGGGCACGTCCCGGTGTGGGCGAATGGGGCCCGGTGGAGGTGACTGCCACATCCGCCAAGAAGCGTGGTCGGCTGCTGGTGCCGTTGCTATTCGTGGTGGCACTAGTAGTCTTGGTGGTTGTCGGCTTCTTCTGGTTCAAGGCGTTGCACGGCTGATGTGCATGCAGAAAGCGAGATTGCGGTGGGGCTGACGAGCGACGAGGTCGCCCGCATGGCCAGCTTGGCGCGCATCGAATTGACGCCGCCGGAGTTGGCTCATCTGGCGTCACAGTTGGATGTCATCATCGAGGCTGTCGCCGGTGTGGCCGAGGTGAAGGACGACGATATCCCGCCGATGGCACACCCGCTGGGGGTTGCCAATGTGATGCGTGCCGACACGCCGCAGCCCACCGATTGGCAGGTCTTGCGGCCAGTCATCGAGCAGGACGCGCCGTCTTGGCAGGACGACCGTTTCCGCGTGCCGCGCATTTTGGAGGAAGAAGAATGACCGAGCTGACACGGCTGGGCGCCGCCGAACTCGGGCGCCGGATCGCCTCCCGCGAGGTGTCGTCCCGTGAGGTCACCGCCGCCTGCTTCGAACGCATCGAAGCGGTGGACGGTGATGTCCGCGCCTTCTTGGTGACCGACCGCGAACGGGCGATGCAGGCGGCTAACTCCGTTGACGACCGCATCGCCGCCGGCGAGAAGCTGGGCCCGCTGGCCGGCGTACCGATCGCCGTGAAGGACCTGCTGTGCTACCAAGGCTTGCCGACGACGGCTTCGTCGCGCATTCTGGAGGGCTGGCTGCCGCCCTACAACGCGACGGTGGTCGAGCGGCTGCTCGACGCCGGCCTCGTCATTTTGGGCAAGACCAACCTGGACGAGTTTGCGCTCGGCTCGTCCACCGAGACGTCGGCCTTCGGCCCGACGCACAACCCTTGGGCGCTCGACCGGATACCGGGTGGTTCGGGCGGCGGTTCGGCGGCCGCGTTGGCGTCTTTCGAGGCACCGCTGGCCATCGGCACCGACACCGGCGGTTCGATCCGGCAGCCCGCCGCCGTCACCGGCACGGTGGGTGTCAAGCCGACCTATGGCGCGGTGTCGCGCTACGGGATCATCGCGGTGGCGTCCAGCCTCGACCAGGCCGGGCCGTGCGCCCGGAACGTGCTCGACACGGCGCTGCTGCACGACGTCATCGCCGGGCGCGACCCCCGGGACGGCACCTCCGTCGACTTGACCGGCACCGGGGCCATCGGCGTCGCCGAAGCGGCTCGACGCGCCGACGTGAAGGGCATGCGCGTCGGCGTCGTCAAGGAGTTCGGCGGCGAGGGCTACCAGCCCGGTGTCGAGCAGCGGTTCAATGAGGCCGTTCGAGTGTTGGTGGACGCCGGCGCGGAAGTCGTCGAGGTGTCGTGCCCGCACTTCGTGCACTCGCTGGCCACGTACTACTTGATTATGCCAGCGGAGGTGTCGTCCAACCTGTCGCGCTATGACGGCATGCGCTACGGGCTGCGCGCCGGTGACGGGCCGACAGCCACCACCGAACAGGTCATGCGGGCCAGTCGGGGCGCCGGTTTCGGGGCCGAGGCGAAGCGCCGCATCATCCTCGGGACTTATGCGCTGTCGGCCGGCTATTACGACGCCTACTATGGATCGGCCCAGAAGATGCGGGCGTTGATCGCCCGCGATTTCGCCGGCGCCTACGAGAAATGCGATGTGCTGGTGTCGCCGGCCACCCCGACGACGGCGTTCAAGTTGGGGGAGAAGGTGGACGATCCGCTGGCCATGTACATGTCGGACTTGTGTACCATGCCGAGCAACCTCGCCGGTATCGCGGCCGGTTCGGTGCCATGCGGTTTGAGCCCCGAAGACGGCCTGCCGGTCGGCTTCCAGATAATGGCGCCGGCTTTATCCGACTCACGGATCTATCAGGTTGGCGCGGCCCTGGAGGCGGCCCTCGACGCGCGGCGCGGGCATCCGCTACTGGACGACGCGCCAGTGTTGGGAGGCGGGCGATGACCGACGATCTGATGGATTTCGACGAGGTGCTGGCCCGCTTCGAGCCGGTGATCGGGCTTGAGGTTCACGTCGAGTTGTCGACGGCGTCGAAGATGTGGTGCGGTTGCTTGACCAAGCCGGGGGCCGAGCCGAACACGCACGTTTGCCCCGTCTGCTTGGGGCTGCCGGGCTCGCTGCCGGTCGTCAATCATGACGCCATCGAGGCGGCCATCCGCATCGGTTTGATGTTGAACTGCTCAATCGCGGCGTGGTGCCGATTCGCCCGCAAGAACTACTTCTACCCGGACATGACGAAGGATTACCAGATCAGCCAGTACGACGAGCCGATCGCCTTCGACGGGACGGTGACGATCGATGTCGGCGGCAAGGATTTCACGGTGCCCATCGAGCGGGCCCACATGGAAGAGGACGCCGGCAAGTTGACGCACATCGGCGGATCGGGCCGAATCCAGGACGCCGACTATTCGCTGGCCGACTACAACCGGGCCGGTGTGCCGCTGATCGAGATCGTGACGAAGCCCGTGACGGGTGCCGGCGCCCGGGCGCCCGAGGTGGCCAGGGCGTACATGGAGTTCTTGCGCGACGCCGTGCGCGCGCTGGGCGTCAGCGATGCCCGGTTGGAGCGCGGCAACATGCGCTGCGATGTCAACGTCTCGCTGATGCCGATCGGCTCAGACGTGTTGGGCACCCGCTCCGAAACCAAGAACGTCAACTCGCTGCGGACCGTCGAGGAGTCTGTGCGCTACGAAATGCGTCGTCAGGGTGCGATTCTGGCGGCGGGCGGGCGCGTCAAGCAGGAGACCCGGCACTGGAACGAGGGCGGGTACACGACGCCCGGGCGTTCGAAAGAGCAGGCCGAGGACTACCGCTACTTCCCGGAACCGGACCTGGTGCCGGTGGCGCCAGACAAGGCCTGGGTTGAGCGACTGCGCGCCGGTTTGCCGGAGAACCCGGTGGCCCGGCGGGCCCGCTTGCGGGCGGCTTGGGGTTATTCCGGCCGCGAGTTCGACGATGTCGTTGGCGTGGACGGCGCGCTCGACCTGATCGATGCGACGGTGGTGGCCGGGGCATCCCCGGCCGGAGCCCGCAAGTGGTGGATGGGCGAGTTGGCCCGCCGCGCCAACGATCAGGGATGCGGTTTGGACGAGTTGGCGATCACACCCGGTCAGGTGGCCGAAATCCAAGGTCTGGTCGAGGCTGGAACGCTGACGGACCGGCTGGCCCGGGACGTCATCGACGGCGTGCTGGCAGGACAGGGCACGCCGACCCAGGTGATCGAGGCGCGCGGCTTGGCCGTCGTCTCGGACGACGGCGCGCTGAACGACGCCGTTCAGGCGGTGCTGGCCGCCAGCCCCGACATCGTCGCCAAGATCCGTGATGGCAAGACGGCCGCCGCCGGCGCGCTGATCGGCCAGGTCATGGGCAGACTTCAGGGCAAGGCGGACGCCGCCCGCGTGCGAGAGCTGATCATGGAGGCTGTCGCATGACGTCAGTCACGACGGATTGGGGACGGGTTCGCTTCGGCCCCGACGGTCTGGTGCCGGTGATCGCCCAGGACGTCTTCACCGGTCGCGTGCTGATGCTGGCTTATGCCAACGATGAGGCCCTGGCCTTGGCGCTGGCGACGCACCAGGGCGTCTATTGGTCGCGGTCGCGGCAGGAGATCTGGGTCAAGGGCGCCACCTCTGGGCACACCCAGCGCCTTGTCGAGGCGTTGCTGGATTGCGACGGCGACGCTGTTCTCTACCGCGTCGAGCAGACCGGCCCGGCCTGTCACACTGGTGCTCTAACTTGCTTCGAACCCGCTCCGACCGATGGAAAGGCTGCCTGATGATCGGACTTTTCATACCGCCCCCGCCGTTCCGCGATCTGTTCCACATCTGGTCGCTGAACATCCACATGTACTCCCTGACGATGGTGACGGCGATCATCGTCGCATTCGTCTGGTCGACCCGCCGCGTCATCCAAAAAGGCGGTGACGGCGACGCCTTCGAGAGCATTGGCTTGGCGGCCGTCATCTGTGGCGTCGTCGGGGCGCGGGCGTATCACGTCATCACCCAAGCCGAGTGGTATTTCGGCCCGGGCCGCGACCCGTGGAATGCACTCAAGATTTGGGACGGGGGTCTGGGCGTCATCGGGTCGATCATCGGCGGTGCCCTGGCGGTGTGGCTGCTGTGCCGGCGCAAGGGCATCTCGACGGGTGACGTGGCGGATGCCGTCGCCCCGACTCTGTTGGTGGCTCAAGCGATCGGACGGGTGGGCAACTACTTCAACCAAGAGGCTTTCGGCAAGCCGACGACGCTTCCGTGGGGCCTCAAGGTCGATCCGGCGTATCGTCCTGCTGGCTACGGCCAGGACGAAACTTTCCACCCGACGTTCCTTTACGAGGGCCTGTGGAACCTGCTGGGTTGCGTGCTGATACTTTGGGCCGAGCGGCATTGGAAGCTGCAGCGCGGCAAGGTCATCGCGCTGTACGTCATGTGGTATTCGTTCGGGCGGTTCTTCATCGAGCTGATCCGCATCGACCCAGTGACGATGATCCTGGGCGTGCGCATCAACAACTGGACGGATGGCATCATTTTCCTGGCCGCCGTTGTGGTGTTCATTTTCCTGATGCGTCGTTTCCCGGGTAGCGTCGACCAACCGTTGGCCGGGATGGGGGAGAAGTGGCGCGCCAAGAAGGGATCGGCACAGTTGGACGATCCGCCAATCGATGAGTCAACACCGTCCGAGAGCGACGGCGAAACGGCTATGTCCGAAGATAAGGAGCCTGCGACATGAGACGGGTGTTTTTGGCCCTTGCGGCGATGCTGGCTCTGAGTGTGTCAGTCGGGTGTGCCGCGTTACCGGGTTCGCTCAGTTCCGCGTCGAGCCCCACCGCTTCTGTGCCGGCCGAAGCCGGTTCGCCGTCGGACGACTATGGCAAGCAGGCGGTTTGCGCGCTCGGCTCAGCCGGTGTGTCACTCATCCGGGCGGGCGGTGCGGGCAGCAAAGCCCTGGCCCAGATAATCGCGGCCAATGCCCATGACCAGAAGGTCATAGACATGGCCAACGCCGTTCTAAGCTCGACGGCCACCGACGACGTGCGTAGCCAACTGGCTGACTGGTTGAGCAGCTACTGCGGAAGTTGATTCTCGCATCAGCGGAGGCGGTCGCACGGCACCATCCAGGCCCACTCCGGCGGAAACCCCGGGCTCGCTACCTCTTGGGCACCGGCTTGGCATTCGGCGCGTCCGGCGACGACGAAATCGCGCCACGCCGTGCCGCCGATCCGCTTGTCGTTCATGGTGGTGAAGCTGCAGCATTGCACGACGAACAGCGTCGCCAACACCAATGACGCGACCGCGACGTCCACTCTTCGCTTGAGCACGAACTGATCCAACGTCACAATCCACGTCGCCAGCAGGCATAGGGCCGGACCCATTCCCCACCGCCAGGGCACCTCTGGTGCGCCGACCGGAAACTTGAGCGTATACGCGGCAAACGGCCAGAGGAACATGGCCAGACCGCCGGCATAGAGCAACGCCAACCGAATCGTGGCGTCCCCTCGCAGAAAAGCCACGAGGACTGGAACCAGTGACATGACGGCCAGCACGGCCATCGAGCGATAACCGAAGTAGGTTGCGACCGACTGGGTGAGGGCGGCCGACGACGTCAACGTGCCGCCGAAGACGCTGATCAACAGGCCTTTCAGTACCTGAGGCAAATGCTGGGGGTCGGAGGAGTATGTGCCCCGGCCGGTTGATAAGTAGGCTGCCAGTTGTGCAAGACTGCCGACGATCACGGCCGCGCTTATCAATTTTTGGCCAAGGTTCTTACTGCGAATGATGAACCATACTGCCAGCGGCACGAAGAACACGATCTGGATTTCAGATAGTGCCCATGCCAAGGTGAATACGACCAAAAGCGCTGTCGAGTACCTTTTTTGCGTCTGAGTGAACAACAACCAGAAGACCGCGTAGATGGCCCACCAATGCAAATTGCATAGGTTGCCCAGCGGCTCGACCCCGGCCAAGGGCAGCAGTGCGGGCACCAATGCCACTGCCACGCGAGCCGGCCACGAGGTCAGCAGGTACCTTGAGCAGTGGAATGCCACCGCGCCGACCGTTCCCACGCATATGCACGCCAAGGCTGTGGTGACCAAAGCCCAGTAATACGTTGGCGTCAGCGACACAACACCCGAAGTGATTCTCGGCAGGAACTGCAGGTAGCCGGCCTCGGGACGAAATGGCAGCCAGGGGCTCGGCTGGTTCACCCATTGGCGAAGGAATGTGACATTATCCTCAGCCCAGAGACGGTCTCGTTCCACAGGGCGGACACGCAGCCAGCACAGAGCAGCGTCGAGTATCCAAAACGCCAGCACCATGGCAACAGGTCGTGACCACAGCCACCGCAAGACGTGCTTCAATGTGTTCACAAGGTGAAACCATCGTCCAGGCGCTGGTAAGCGACGAATTGGGCGGGGGTGAACCACAAGGTCAACTCGGTGGCGGCTTCGTCGGGCGAACCGGAGGCGTGGATGAGGTTGGCGACAGCCCGCGTGTCGCCTGCGGCGCGCCGTCCGGCATGGCAGAAATCGCCGCGGACGGTGCCCGGTGCGGCTTCGCTCGGAAAAGTCGAGCCGATCAGCTTGCGAACCACGGCCACCGCGCCGTCGCCTTCCAGGGCCATCGCCACCACGGGCCCCGATTGCATGAACTGAACGACGGACGCGAACGCGTCCGTGCCGATGCGGGCCTCCAGGTCGCTGTAGTGACGCCGTGCCAGGTCGTCGTCCACATCCGTCATGCGCAGCCCGATAACCTTGAGGCCGGCGTTCTCGAACCGAGCCAGGATGGCGCCCATCAGGCCGCGCTTGACGGCGTCCGGCTTCAGCAGCACCAATGTGCGTTCAATCATGGGTCTTCCTTTCGACCTAACTATTATCGCTGACGACGCAATGACCCCGGTGACGGATGCGCTGGCGGGTCGGCACTACGATGGGGGACATCGCCGAGCAACTGAAAGAGGCGCCATGAAGATCGCGATCCACTACAAGGGCCTGGAAATCGATGAGGACGGCAACGTCAGTGGCCATGACGCTGGCGATACCCTGGTGCGACGACTGATCCGGATGTTCCCGCAGGTGCAGCTGATCGGCCCGCGCATTCAGGCCTACCCAGATTTTGAGTTGACGACGCTTGAGGCGATCGACGGCGAGGACACCGTCGTCATCAACATGGACGTCATCGAGTCCGTGCGCATCTGGCGGGTATTGCGCAGGACAACCGAAAACCCCAAGATCATGAACTTCATGTGGCGCGACGCCAGGCGCTACGAGACCCAGGTCGAGACGGCCGCGCTGTCGTTGTCGTGCGCGTTGTTCCCCACTTTCGCCAACTCGGAGCGCATGAGCCGAGCGATCAAAGAGACCGTCAACCGTTGGGTTGTCCAGCCATTGGCCGAGCGGGCGAGGATCAGCGGCGCCAACCTGGGTATCCGGCTAGAACACGTGCAGCCCCGTCAGGAGCCGCCCGAACCGGTGGTCCTGTACCCGGCCATCTACATGAAGTCGCGCAAGCGCCCCGACATCTTCTTCGATATCGTCTCCCAGGTCGCCAAGCGCACCCCGATCATGGTGGAGGCCCGCCTCGCCGAATCTGACCTAGTGACTGAGTGGGCCATGAAACTGGGCCGTCAACGTTGGGCCAAGGTGCGCCCGTTGGTGCCGCGCCGCGACGAATACTGGAAGGCGTTGGCCCGCACCACCGCTTTTGTGGCGACATCCGAGGACGAATCGTACGGTCTCGAGTACGTCGAGGCGTTGGTGGCCGGCGCCATCGGGATCTTCCCCGACAAACCGTGGGCCCACGGCATTTTGCCGCCGGCTTACCCGTACTTCTACAAGACATCGGCCGAGGCGGAGCAGATGTTGTACCGGGCGGTCACAGACACTGACTCCTGCCACCAGGAGTTGGAGGACTGCGTCGACGGTAGCTTCATCCACTGGCTGCGCGATCACCACGACGATTCGAACTTCGAGGCGGCCATTGAGGCCCACGTCAAGCGCTGGTTCGGTTACAGCCCAAATGATGGTAAACTGTAATGGTTCGACGCGGGATGGAGCAGTTCGGTAGCTCGCCGGGCTCATAACCCGGAGGTCACAGGTTCAAATCCTGTTCCCGCT
>Ga0123357_10003863_pt1 | contig 17374 bp, 19 predicted proteins | sample TergutEmb28metaG_FD_89873 | JGI IMG/M metagenome (GOLD analysis project Ga0123357, IMG submission 89873) | Embiratermes neotenicus P4 segment gut microbial communities from Petit-Saut dam, French Guiana - Emb289 P4 | ecosystem: Host-associated > Arthropoda: Insects > Digestive system > Gut ... | reverse complement strand
TATTTCCCACCGGGTACGGGGCGATGTGCAGCCGTAGGGTGGCTTCGTAGAGTCGGCGGGTGCTGGGCCGTATCTGCTTCCCCGCGATGTACCGCTCCACGTACTGGGCAACCGTGACCTTGGCGCGGTTCGGGGCACGGTACACGCCGCGAACCAGGTCTCCCTCGACGGTACTGAGATACTTGGCGGCACTGGCCTTAGTAGGGAATGTCCGAGGCGCGGTGATCCGTTGTCCAGCGGGGTCTAGGTAGCTCGCCTGGTACTTGCCCGATGGAAGCCTACGAACACTCCCCCACGCCCTGCGCTTAGCCACGACGAGCGCGGAGACGAGCGCAGGCGCGACAGGCACGCTGGCCACGTCTACTCGTCCACGTGTTCTCGGGGGTGAACTCGTGGCCGCGCAAGCAATGAGTCTGCTTCATCCTGTGAGCGATGAAGCCAGTCCCGCGCCGCATATTCTCGCGGTGCGTGACTGGCTGGAGGTGGTCTGGATTCACACATCGGCGGTTTCGGCACAGATGATCGAGATCGAGGCCGTCCAGGATCGGCCCAACTAACAGTTCGTAGACGACGCGATGAGCTTGCCGCATATGACCGTCGTCGTGGATTTCGCCATACCCCCTGGATGTCACTGCCCCTGTCCATTCCCAGCAGGAGTACCAGCCCGCGACATCGACCTTGCTCCAGACACGATCCCACAGCGACACGTTTGTGTACTGATTAGGCATTACGCCATCCAATCCCCGAGCCGTCCGAAGTCATCTGCGAGGGGTTGGACTTCGGGAACAACCCCCCGCAGACTCCATCTTAGCGCACGCTAGTAGCACGAGACTAGCCTCGCTAGCGTGAAGATGTGCCGCCACCAGCACTTTTGCGCCAAGTAGATGCATCTGACCTGTATGACCATGCCATGTGGGCTGTCGTGACCGCTAAACAACTATCTGCGGCTTGACCTGCCCTTATCTGCCACCGTGACACTTGACGTTCCACGTGGAACGATACCTACTTTGACCACCCATGACCGCCCGACGACGGTTGGTAATAGCACGGGGAACGCGTGACGCCTTACACACTGCCAAGTAGGTGAGGGCGTACACTAGAACCAACGAGTGACGGCTGGGACCTACTCGTGGATGCCTGTCTGGCTTGGGACCGGGGCAAGAAAACAATCATGCTTCCACGAAAGGTTCCATCATCATGGCCACAGCAACAACCGCGAACGCCCCGGCGTTCATCTCATACCATGCGCGGGCGATCCGCGTGACCGCCGTCGATAACTGCGGTGTCCCCCTCACGGGTGTGGACGCCCAGTGCGCCTCTGAAGGTGTCATTTCTGTCGAGTTGAAAGCCAACACCGATAAGGGCACCGACATTGACATCAAGAACGGCCTTGGGCTCATTATCAAGCATATTCCTGGGAAACCCACCACCAAGGGCTACGACCTGACCTTGACGATGACGGGTGTTGATCCGTCAATTTGGGGGTTCATCACCGGGAACCCGGCAATCCTGGATAAGGCGGGTAACAACATTGGCGGAAGCGTCAACATGACACCCGATGGGATTGGCGGGTTCGCTCTGGAAACGTGGGGTGATGGCGCGTTCGACGATATGGATGCCTGCGCCCTGGGCTACTCCCCGTCTACCTACTTTTTGGTGCCGTTCTTCAATTTTGGTTTGCCGGGTGACTGGAAGATTGACTCTGGCGCGATGGCAGCCACATTGACTGCCAGTTCGGAGCAGAAGTCGGGTTGGGATGTCGGCCCCTATCAGGTGATGAACTCGGCCACAGACAACACGGTCACCCCCGTGCCGTCGCCGCTGCTCACCCCGATTGGGGCGAAGGAGTTGCTGCGCTACTTCGTCACGCCGATTCCTGCACCCGATCCGACTAACGGCGCTGCCCCCATCCCCACCGCATAGCAGGTGCTGAATGTCTGTCCCGGTGTTTGACGGTCTGCCCGTCCAAGTCGATCCATCATGCGCGGCTTGGACGGATGCCCGTGTCACCCCGGCGGAACAGACCAGGATCGAAACCGCCGCGGTATCTCTGTTGTGGTCATTGTCGGGTGAACAGTTCGGTGTGACCACGGCGACAGCGAGGCCGCGCGCGCCGTGGCCCACCAAGTCCACGGTGATCCCGTCGTGGCCCGGATCGCACTTCAACAGTAGCCAAGCGCAAGCCCCGTGGTGGTGGGGAGAGTTCCAGGCGTTCACGTCTGGTATTCAGGACTACCGCATGGTGCTTGCGTTGACCGGCCCGGTCGTCGAGATCGTTGAAATCATCCAGGACGGTGAAACGGTCGATCCCGATGGATACACGCTGTTCGGGGCACGGTTCCTCGTCCGCACCGACGGGAAAGTGTGGCATCTGTGGCAGAACCTTGCGAAACCTGCCACCTTGACCGTCACCTATCGGCGGGGCAAGCCGTGGCCCGCCTATGCGCAGATCGTCGCCGGCACGTTGTGTTGCGAGATGGCGAAAGACTTCATCTCTGACCCGTCGTGCAAGTTGTCGAAGATGGCGAAGACGATCACCCGTGAAGGTATCTCGATTCAGCTTCCGGCGATTCAAGAGTTCATCGCCGCCGGGTTGACCGGCATACCGGAGGTTGACAGGTGGATTCGCACCGTGAACCCGAACGGGCTCGCAAGATCGGCGCGCGTCTACAGCCCTGATCTGATGACGAACTGGAGGGTCTGATGGCTGTCACATACCCAGACGATCCAGTCAAGACGCTGCTTGACCAGTTTATGGCGATCCTCACCGTCATGCTGTCGGGCACTGTGGGAGGGGTGCCTGACCATCTAGCGATCCCGCCAGGGAATGTTGCGACAAGGGATGTGCAGGAGCAGGCGTGGGTTCGTGACGCAGGCGAATACTTGACGACACGGGTTGAGGGTCAGCCGGACATTCTGCCCACCAGTATGGCGCGCCCCCTGCGTTGGTACATGGATATTGAGGTTGGCGTCACGCGCTGTATCGCGTCGGTGGATGCTGAGGGCGGCACTGGCGAGGTGCCGGATGCTGCAACCATAACGGCTGATAATGCGCGGATTCTGTCAGATAAGCAGGCGTTGCGCGGGTTTTGGCGGTTGATGGATCGCGAGATGGTTCGTGCCGCAAAGTTTGGGCAGATTGTGAATCTGCCGAATGAGGGCGGCTCTGGTGGCTGTTCGATGACGATTTCGGTGTGGTTCGCGGATTGCGCGCCACAAATTGAGGAGGACTGATGGTTACAGTACGAGCGAATGGGAACATTCTCGGGATGGGTTTGGGGCAGGTGGCGACTGTCGAGTTGACGCCCACGGTGCAAACCCATCTCGATCAAGGCTGGCTGAAAGTCATCGACGCGCCTGAGACGTCGGCAGACCCGGCCCCGGTAGAAGTGCCTGAGACGGTCTCTGAGACGCCAGAGGACGCCATAGAGCCTCAGACTGAGGCATCTGACACTGAGGCCACTGAGGCTACTGGTAAGCGTCGCCGGGGGTAATTGTGGCGACAACAATGGAATGGGATCAGGCGGCGATCCAGCAGATGTTGACCGGCTCATCTGGGCCGGTCGTCCAGTACGTCCAAGACAAAACCAAAAAGATCACCGACTTTGCCAAGTTGGAAGCACCGGCACGGAAGGCGGGCAGGGATGCCGCCGGGAACTCTCTGCCGTCCGGTGATCTGAAGAAGATGCACGAATACACGACCCCGGAAGTCATGGGCACCGATGTTGTGGCGAGTGTTCGCGCGTACGCCCCGTACGCCATCTATGTGCATGAGGGCACCAACCCGCATGAGATCAGGCCGAAAGCGAAGAAGGCGCTGGCATTCACCGTGCCTGGCGGCACTGTCACACGCACCACAAAGACAGGGAAGACCTCGACAAAGACCGTGCTAGGGATTGTGATCACATTGAGCGTTCACCATCCGGGCACGAAGAAGAATCAGTGGCTATATCGAGCGGCGCAACGCGCCGGACTCACAGTCAACCCGAGCAACGGGTAAACAAGAAAGGAACAAAGAAATGGATGAGGAACTATTCGACGACGAGCTTGTCTTCGAGGTTGAGGCACAGAAAGGCCGTGCCCGGAAACAGGTCGCCAGTTTCACCTACATACTCAAATGGCAGGACGGCACTATCGAGCCGATCCAGTACAAACTGTTCGAGCCGAACGCGTCAGACATGGAAGACATGATCGCGTTCCTTCAGCCGTATATGCGGCGCGGCAAAATCAAGAACACTGAGGAAGGCGGATGGGCAGCGTTCAAGGTGATGATGGATTTGTTGCAGAAAATCATGGATCCGGACGAGTATGACGATTTCCGCCAGTTGATGTCGGATGAGGACACTAAGCCGCCTGACGATAAGCGGTACTACATGATGACGGCGATATTGCAGAAGGTGATGCCGGCGGATCGCCCTTTAGGGAGGTCTACTGGCTCTGCCAGGCCGGTGTCACCTACTGGCCGTATATTGACGGGCGGTGCATCCTTAACGGGGTTGACGCCGCCACCATCCCCCTTGACCGTGCCCTGAATCTGGTGTTGGTGATATGGACAGATTTAGTTGGCGCGGAAAAAGTCGGTGAGCAGTTGAGGCAAGAGTTACCGATCACAATCAGTTAGGAGGCGAAGATGGCGGGCGATGTTGTCGGGCAAGCATTGATTCAGGTGCGTGCCCAGACTGAGGCGTTCCGGCAGGATTTGGCTGCGCTGACTGATGATGCGACTGTTGCGGGTGATGAGGCTGGTGTTGCCGGTGGCGAGGCGTATAGCGAGGCACTGAGTGAGTCGTCGGCTGGGGCGGCGGATGGGCTGGTTGAATCGACGTCTGCGGCGGGTGAAGAGGCTGCCGCCGCATTAGGTGAAGCTGGCGCGGCGGCGGGTGACGAGTTCGCTACCGGGGCTGCCGAAGGCACCGCCGCTGTTGTGGACGACTACAGGGACACGGGGGCGTTGGCGGGGTCGGAGTTTGCTGCCGCTGCTGATGAAGGCGCAGCGTCCACTGTTGAGAGTTTCACTGAGTCTGGCGCGAAGTCTGGCGCGGCGTTTGGGGATGCTGCCGCCGCGTCAGCTCGCGGCGGTGAGTCGGAGATGGCTGCCGCTGGTGAATCGTCGGGTTCAGCGTTCGCTGGCGGCGCGGGCGGTTCGTTGGCGTCGATGGGTAAGGCGATGTTTGCCGGGTTCGCCATCATGGGGGCCGGGGAAGTGATCAAAGCGTCGAACGATGCTGCGGACACGATGGAAACGAACAACATCGCGATGGAGTCGAGTTTCGGTGACTCTGAGTCGTCCGTGCAGGCGTGGGCGTCAACAATGGCTAGCTCGTATGGGATGTCTACGAACGCTGCAACATCGTCGGCGGTGGCACTCGGCCAATACATTTCGACCACCGGTGTGACTCAGCAGCAGTCGGCGCAAATGTCGATGGATCTGACGCAACGCATTCAAGACATTGCGACCGCTACCGGCAAGTCGTATGACGAAGTCGAATCGGCTATCGACTCGGGGTTGCGGGGACGTGGCGCGGCAATGACATCGTTGGGTGTCACGATGGACGCCAACACAGTGAAGGAATATGCGTATACGCACGGCATAGCCGATCAGGGTGAAGCGTTGACGAAGGCGCAAACGATGCAGGCATCGTACGGCCTGATCATGGATCAGACCGCATCGAAGCAGGGCGCGTTCGCCGCGTCGTCTGATTCTGCCACCGAGTCATCGGCGAAGGCGCAGGCGGCGATCCAGAACCTTGAGACCAGCCTGGGGATGGCGCTTGCCCCCGTCCTGACAACGGTCGCGAATCTGGTCAGCCAAGTATTGGCCCCCGCGTTGCAGGGCATCTTGACGCCGCTGTTGGGGATTCTCGACCCGATTATGAAGATCGCTTCGGCGATCATCACCGCATTGCAGCCGGCGTTCCAGGCGGTCTCGACTGTGCTGTCGTCCGTGGTGATTCCGGCGATTACGACCTTGATGGGGCCTATCGGTGATCTGATTCAGCAGGTCGGTGGTGTCCTCGCCCAGGCGTTGCAATCCGTGACACCGTTGCTGACCACTTTGGGCACCATTTTGGGGCAGGTGCTTGCCGCGATCACCCCACTGATGGGGCCTTTGGTGAGCGCCCTCGTTCAGCCGCTCCAAATGTTGGGCGGCATCCTGCAAGCCGTCATGCCAGCCGTCACATCGTTGGTGTCAGTTTTGGGCGGGGTATTCACACAAGCCCTCACAGCCTTGATGCCTGCCATGACCCAAGTGCTGAATTTGGTGACACAGCTCTTCAGTGGCGAAATGACAGCCATCATGCCCGTAATCTCGCAGGTCGCCTCGATTCTGGCTGACGCGCTCGGCCAGGCTCTCCAAAATCTGGCACCCCTGTTCCCCGTCATCGCCCAGGTGATAACGGAGGTGGTGAACGCGGTAACGCCGCTGATCCCGCTGTTCTTGAACCTGATCCAGGCGATCTTGCCGATAATTCCGCCGATAGCGCAACTGATCGGCGCGATCTTGCCGCCCCTCGCGTCGCTCATCACCTCAATTTTGGTGCCCGCGCTGAAAGTGATCGGCCCGATCATAACGGTGTTGGCTGACATAATCGGGGCTCTCCTGAAAGTGATCACGCCGATTGTGAGTTTCCTCGTCTCGATTCTGACACCGGCGATCCAATTCATCGCTGACCTGTTGAGTGGCAATTTCTCGAAAGCATGGCAGGACATCAAGGATGTGATCTCGAAAGCCTGGTCGGCGATCAGTGGGGCCGTGTCGAAAGGCATCGAGGATGTCGTCAATTTCTTCAAGCAGCTCGGCTCGAAAATCTTGACAGCGATCGGAAATCTCGGCTCGACTTTGTTGCAGAAGGGCAAAGACCTGATCAACGGGGCGAAAAAAGGGATCGACACCGCCTGGACAGATGTGGTGTCGTGGTTCAAGGATTTGCCAAACAAAATCTATAAGACCATTTTGGGGATCGATATTTGGTTGCTACAAAAAGGTCAGGATTTGATTCACGGCGCGAAGAAAGGCATCGATAACGCCTGGCAGGATATTGTGGCGTTCTTTACCGGTATGAAGGACAAGATTTTAGGGTGGATTGCTGGCGCAGACAAGTGGCTGCTTCAGAAGGGCTTGGATATTATTCACGGCGCGAAACAAGGCATCGATAACGCCTGGCAGGATATTGTCACATTTTTTACGGGCATGAAGGACAAGATTTTGGGGTGGGTGGCTACCGCCGACCAGTGGCTGTTGCAGAAAGGTCACGACATTATCAGCGGCGCGAAACAAGGCATCGATAACGCCTGGACTGATGTAACAAATTTCTTTACGTCCATGAAGGACAAGATCCTTGGCGCGGTCGGTGACGCCCTCTCGTATTTGCGTGACGTCGGCGAACATATCATTGACGGTTTGGTGAGCGGCATTACTAACGCCTGGCATAAGGTGACTGACAAAATCTCGTCGTTGATGTCGTCTCTGTCGGGGGCGGCGAAGAAACTACTGGGGATCGCGTCGCCGTCGAAGGTGTTTCAGGATGAGGTTGGGCAGTGGATTCCTGCCGGTATTGCTGCCGGTATTGATGCTGCCGCGCCGCAGGCGTTGGCTTCCATGTCGAAGTTGGCTTCGGCGGTGACGAAGGCGGCGACGATTGATGTGACACCCACATTGTCGATGTCGGGGTCTGGCGCGTTGCTGGGTGGCGCGTCATACACGGCGGGGGCGCAGGGTTTGGGGGTCACGGTGCCGGAGACGGTGACGGCTCCGTCTACGGATAGGAGACTGGATCAGTTGCATCAGGATATGACGACCTTGATTGCGACGGTTAGTGGTGGCCGGAATCGGGCCAGGGCGGGAGCACTGTAATGGGTACTAGACGGATCAGTTTGTCGTGGCCTAACGCTGGCGCATCTGCGTATTTGCAGGCCGACGAAATATCGACCAACCCAGCGGGCAACACTTCGGTCGTGCAGTTCTATATTGAGGTGCAATTCGGCGGCTCGTATCACAACGGGCCAGCGACCGGCTACATCACCGACGCCACCGGGGCCCGCATGGGCGGGGCGGGGGTGAACTGACATGGGCACAAGACGTATCGGCTTGGGGTATCCGAATGTCAACGGGATCGTCTATCTTCAGGCCGACGAAATCTCGACAAACCCCGCTAGCAATACATCGGTTGTCCGATGCTATCTGGAATCTGCGGACGGTAACGGTGCATCGAATGTTTACGGTGGTGTCACGGACGCGACGGGTAACAGACAGATGTTCGGTGGGGTTAGCGGTGGCGGTGCATGGACGCAGGGCCCGTGGGATATTACTTGTGTGCACAATGCGGACGGGTCGTTGACTGTTGGCCTCTATTTGCAGGCCGCTGGTGGCCCGACGGGCACCGCTACTGCTGCCGGGTCACTCACGTTGACAACATTGGCGCGGGCACCAGGCACCCCAACCAGCCCAATACTGACCCGCAACTCGGATTCACAAAACACAGCATCGTGGACAAGGCAAGACCCGAACAATGCGGCGGCGACCGGAACGTATGTGCAGCAGTCAATCAATGGCGGCGCATACAGTCAAGCGTTTAACGGCGGCGCGGTGTCGTCGGTCGCGCTAGCCACAGTGGCGAACCGGAAAACCGTGTTCCAGGTTCGTATGTCGAACGCTGCCGGAACATCGGCGTTCTCGGCTGTGTCGAACGCGGTGTGGACAACCCCCGCTGCACCGTCGAATGTGCAAGCGTCCCGGTCTGGGCTGGATATCGCCCTGTCCTGGCTTGACAACACGGCGTATGCGGAGCGCCAGTTCATTGTGCAGCACGGCACTGTGACAGGCGGTGTGACAACCTGGGACAGTGGGAATCTTGCAACCGTCGCTGGTTCCTCGGCGGCGGGCGGCACGTTCTCATACACCCACGTTTCACCCGCGCAAGGCGTCACCCACGTTTACCGGGTTGCGGCGCAAACCACCGACACGGCACATCTGACATCCACGTATGTGCTGTCGAACACGGCAATCCCGCCAACCCCGCCCAACCTGCCAACATGGGTTACGCTACCCACGTTCGCTGCCGCCAGCCAACCGTTGACGGTGAATTGGAATCACAACGCGGTCGATTCGTCGCCCCAATCGTATTTCTCGTTGCGCTATTCGACGAACGGCGGCTCATCGTGGACGACGATAGCGAAAACCGCGTCCACCACTTCTAGCTACACGCTACCGACATTCCCAACCGGCACAGTATTGACCATTCAGGTGATGACGTGGGGCATCGCCACAACGGGAGGAAGTGACGGGACGGGTGGTTCGCCGTGGTCGAACATTGGCACGGTCACATTCAGAACCTCACCTACCGTCACCATCACCACCCCCGCGAATAACTCGACCGTCATCAAATCTTCCACGAGTGTCGTGTTGGGATTCTCGCAACCTGAAGGCGCAAACTTCGTCCAGGCGACCATCCAACTTTCACAAGCAGGCACAATACTGGAACAAGTGTCCACAGTGACCCTGACCGGGACACCGCTATCGACACATCTGGACACTGGGCTGACCTATCAACTCGATGTGACCGCTATCGACTCGAACGGTCTGACCGCCGCAGCTTCGGGAACGTTCACTGCGCTGTATGCCCAACCCGTCACGCCGATAGTTGAAGCACAATATTTGCCTGATAGTGGGGTGACACAGTTGATAGTCACGGTGCCGACACCTGGGCCGGGCGATATTGCTGCCGCAACAATGACCGTAACGCGGGCTATCACCGGTCAGCTAACCGATGTATTGGTTGACCGGATGGCGGTTACGCCAGGCGGTATTTCTATTCTTGATTTGACGCCAACGATCCACGGCGACAACGTCTATACAGTGGTGTTTACGGGGGAAGATGCAACAGCCTCCACCGCCACATTGACAGTCACAACAGCGGAAGATACGTGGTGTTTCATGAACACGGGGGCGGGATGGACGGACACGATAGCGTTCTACGGCAACGTAGAAGGAAACTTGGCCTCGACACCTCTGCGGGATTCAGCGTTGGTCGTGATTGACGGGCGTGCGAGGCCGATTGTGCTGTTCGGCAATACCGCCACCCTTGATGTGATTGGCACAGCCACGATTGATTGCACAGAGGGTTCTACCCCTGAGCAGGTTGAGCAGTTCTGTCTCACCGCTGACCGGGTGTGCTATCGGGATTGGACAGGCCGCCGTGTGTTCGGTCTGCTGGTCGGCAAACTATCCAACCGTAACTGGTATACGGCGACGTTCGATTACACAGTTTCGGAGGCCACCTGATGGTGCCAATCGAGTTCCTGCTAGCCGACCTTTACGACGTCTATGGATACAACGGCACCGGAGGCCCCGTCGCAGGTCTTCCAGGCCCTAGTCTGCAAATAGCTGGCTGGCCATCATGGATTATAGGAGGCCCTGACGACTGGGACGGCAACTTCGATAGTTTGACTCGTATAACGATACCTGCCGGTCGCTACAGTGTTTCGGCTGGCTGGATGGCATATTCTTCTGCCATGTTGAATATAATGGCTAGTTTCGCTATTGGCACATTAGACGACTTCATGTCATCGATGTTAAATGCGCCCACCGTATTGGTGGGGAATATCGGCCCGGCACCCGATGCGAACTATCGGGTTGACGAGATTGGTGTGTTTGAGACACCGGTAGATATTGACGCCATATTGGTTATCAACCCGCTGCGATCACCGACGTTCTGGATTTATGATTGTGTTTTCACGCCGCTACCTATACCGGTCACGGGTGTCATGTTGGATGAGTCGTCGAAAGTATTACAGGAACGATTAACTACACAGTTGACGGCGACTGTAGCCCCAGTGTCGGCGTGGGATCAGAGTGTCACATGGGAATCTAGCAATCCGACTGTTGCAGCAGTCAATAGTGACGGGATCGTATCGGCGCTGCACGCGGGTGTGTCCACAATTACAGTCACCACTAATGATGGCGGTTTCACCGATCAATGCACTGTGACTGTGACCGCGTTTCCCACATTCCCGACTCCGCCACCGCCCGTGCCGTGTGACCCGCCGCAAGTTCCCGCGCCACTACCTGACGGCATCATCCCCACATCGACCCCCAGCCTGCACGACATTCTCATCGGTGACCGCACCACCTCATACCGGTACGAGATATTGACCCACGACCCCACAACCGGTGTCGATACGTGGATTGGGAATCTTGACGGGGTGCAGAACTGTGCGATGCAGTTGACGTGGAACGCCTCGGTGAAAGCGTCAGGCACGATCAACGTGTACGACATTGACACCCCGGCGCAAGGGAAACTGCGTGTCCGCGACCTGAACCTTGTGACGTACAGGTTCCGGCCCGTCCTGATGATTGAAGGCCTGCCGGACATTCCGTTGGGTGTCTATATTGTGGTTGAGGCACCCGAAACATGGACAGGCGAGGGCCGCACAATCGCCATCGGGGTGCAAGAAAAAACCTCAGTCTTGGACACTGACGCGGTGACAGAGACGTTCGTTGCGGACACGTCGAAAACGATTCTGCAATGGGTGCAGTATGTGATCCAGTCGGCGGGCGAAACCTGCATCATTGACGTGGCACAAACAGCGACCGTCTCAACACCGATGGTGTGGGATCCTGGAACCACGAAACTTCAGATCGTCAACGATCTGCTGAACGTGTTGAACTACAACTCGCTCAGGGTTGACGGGCAGGGGAACTTCGTCATCGCCCCCTATGTGCAACCCTCATCCCGTCCGCTGAACTATGACCTGCTGCAAGGCGTCCCTAGAGAGCTGCTGTACGGCGAAATGTATACCCCGTCGTGGACGCGGGACAAGGATTGGTATGACGTGCCGAACCGTGTTGTCGCGGTGATGTCGTCCGGGATGGATACCCCGCCGATCTCTGGTGTCGCCACCAACGAGGACGAGTCCTCGCCGTACTCGTACCAGAGCCGTGGGTTGTGGAAAACGGATGTGTTGACGGGTATACAGGTGCCGGACGGCGACACGGCGACCCAGACGGCGTTCCTGCAACAGACCGCCCTACAGTCCCTGATCGCCTCATCCTCGCCGCAGGCGGCAGTCGAGGTTATTCATCTGCCAATCCCGATATGGGTCGGTGACGTGATCCGATTCCAAAACTCGCCTTCAGGCATCGACGGGCTGTATGTGGTGACCGCGATCCAGATAGACGGCCAACCGAAAGGCTTGATGACGACCGATTTGCAGGAGATTTTGTCGGGGGTGATTACCGTTGCCTAGTCCGCTAGACCCCACGTCGGTGATGTCAGCGCAGCAGTATCGTGCCGTGCTCGGTGTGCCGTCCTATCGTTGGGCGACTGTCACCAGCGTGAATCCGTTGCGTATCCAGTTGGATGCGCCGGACACTGCACCTCTGCCGTTCACTCCGGATTCACTGATCCCGCTTTCCGAGTTGACGGTGGGTGTCCGGGTGTGGGTGCAGTTGACTCAGCCAGCGGATATGACGGCGCAACGGTATGCGCTGATTGTCGGGTCGGGTGGCGGCGGTGATACCGGCTGGATCACGCCAACCTTCCAGAACGCTTGGGTGAACTATGGCAGCCCATACGCGCCCGCCGGATATCGGATGTTGGGTGGTGTCCTGTATCTACGCGGGCTCGTGAAGTCAGGCACCGTATCAACCGATCAGACAGCCACCTCACCTGCCACGATATTCACCCTGCCGGCACAGTACCGGCCCGCATACCAGATGATGCTGGTTACCTATTCGAACAATGCCATCGGGCGGTGCGATGTAATGGCGACGACCGGGCAAGTCTTGGCAGTCGCAGGGTCGAATGTTTGGTTCAATCTTTCAGGACTCAGCGTCCCGCTCGGCTAGGAGAGAACATGATCGCGCCGTTAACACTCGCAGACATCACACCGACTGACCCTATCGGTGACGCTATAGCAGCTGGCCTGGCCCAGTTGGGCGGTTCGGCTGGCAAGAAACTAGCCCGACCAGGGCACCCCAGTGCCGTGTCGGGCTGCGACTACAGCTTTGAGCAGACGACCATCGCCGGTATAGACACCGACCTCATCACTATCACCATGAACAATGATGGCACGGTTCACACGTTGGCGTGTATCGGCGGCGATGCGGAGGCATATCAGGCTATCGCTGCCGCGTTCATCGCAGCGTATGTGAAGCCGGCATGAGATTGCGCCCACAACCCGCTAATGGTATGCTTAACCTATCATGGTGAAGGATGAAGCGCCCGTCATGGGCCTACAGGAGATCGCCGATCTGCTCGGCCATCCCTACGCGTACATGAATGTGTTGCGCAAACGGGCCGGTGAGGCCCGCCAGGCTGCGCTCGACGTCGGCCAAGACCCCGATCCTGACCTGTTCCCCGAAGAGGACTACACCGTCTCAAACCGGCCCCTTTGGCGCAAGGAAACGATCGAGGCTTGGGCCAAGCGCACTGGACGCGTGTAGCTCGGAGCGCACGAGCGGGCGTCACACCGCCGCGCTAGTCTGTTCAGCGTGGATATTGGTACGGGGGAGCGAGAAGTTGCATAACGCGCCAACTTGTGATAGGTTAGACCTATCAAGGCGGCATCCGGTCGCCAGACACAGGAAGGTACGATCATGCCGGACACGGCACAGAAAACAGACAAACTGACCATCACCGAGGCACTTACCCTCGTGATGCAGGATGTCCAGGCCATCTCGAAGAGAGACCGCAACGATGCCCAAAAGTTCATGTTCCGTGGCATCGACGCAGTGATGAACGCCGTCGGGCCAGCATTGCGGGAACACGGGGTTGTCATTCTCCCCGTGCACGTCGAGACGGCCTATCGGGACGTTCAAACGACCGGCGGGAAGGCGTCGAAGGAATGTACTGTGATTGTCACCTACCGGGCTTACGGGCCTGCCGGGGACTTCATCGAAGGGCAAGAGCCTGGCGAGGCGATGGACTGGGGCGACAAGGGCACCGCGAAGGCAACCAGCGTCGCCTACCGCCAGTTCCTGCTCCACCTGTTCACGATCCCGACCGATGAGAAAGACCCGGACGAGTACACCTATGAGCGGGCCGCAGCGCAAGCGGCTCCACGGATTCGGACGACCGCTCAGGCGGCGGTCGCCGGATGGAAGAACCGTGCCTTGCAGGCGGCACACCAGATCCAGCCGAACATGGACAATTCGGAACTGGGAGCGTATGTCGTGGCGGCGTGTGAGGCTCGCGGGTTGAACAAGGACTCTGCGGACGACCTTCAGAAGTTGGTGAATGAGTGGGAGACCGGCGAGATCTCAGGGCCGAACTTCGCGTCGAGCGAACCAGCCAGCGGGGATGATCTGTGGGCGGATGGCGAGCAGGCCGGGCAGGCGTTCAATGATTCCCCGGAGGTTGAGGGGTCGTATGCGAAGCTGCTGGTCGGCGGGTATGGGGTGCGTGTCCCGAAAGGCACCGGCCAGGCTGGTCTGGTGGTGAAGGTTGTGAAGAAGGACGGCACGGCGCACCGCGAAACATTGGATGCGCTGATGGATGAACGCGCGGGCTGGGAGATCTGGTCGTCACTGAAGGGGCAGCAGCCATGAGCACGGAGACAGCCTCATGGCTACCAGATGGCCTTCCCAACAGGGAGGGGCTTGTAGAGGGCCTAGACGAGCGTGTCTATCATGCTGACGCGACTACCTTGTCGCAGTCTGGGGCGAAAACGATTCTGCGTTCCCCGGCCCAGTTCAGGTACGAGTTGGAGCATCCTGCAGAACCGTCAGCGGCCATGATCCAAGGCTCGTTGACTCATGCGCTCGTCTTGGAGCAGCCTCATCGGTTCGCGGTCAATGAGTACTCTTATCAGAAGGAACGAAAAGCCTGGACGGAGCGTGCCGACGAAATCAAAGCGGCTGGCCTGACTACGGTCTCGGCGGATATGTGGCGCGACGCTCAAGGCATGGCTGACGCTGTCCTGACCCATCCGGTCGCGTCCCGACTGTTGACTGGCGGGCAGGCTGAAGTGTCGGCGTATGCCATCGACCCGGTGACAGGTGTCCAGATGAGGGGCAGGTTCGACTATCTGCGGTCGGACATGATTGTGGATCTGAAAACGTCGAGTGACGCGAACCCTTCAGCGTTTGCACGCTCGGCGGCTAACTTCAAGTACCACATTCAAGACCGGTGGTACAGGGAGCTTTATCGGGCGATCACCGGCGAGTGGCTGCCGTTCGTGTTCATCGTCGTGGAATCATCCGCACCCTATCTGGTGTCGGTTGTCCAACTGGATGCTGCCGCCGAAGAGGCGGGGAGTCTGTTGGGTAATCGGGCACGGGAAATCTTCCGCGACTGCACCGAATCCGATCTGTGGCCCGACTGGCCCACCGAACAGGCAGACATCATCAACATTTCTCTGCCACGTTGGGCTGTCGATGTGGCTTGGGAGATAGCGGCATGACCCCCGAAACGGCCCAAAACAGCCGATTAGACGGGCGAATGGCGGTTCAGGCTATAACTCGTCACACCGACCCTGAGACGAGCCTAGAGGCGGCGTCCAGGGTTGTCGTGTCTGGCTCGCTGGCAGGGTCGCAAGCGGAAGTGATGCTGATTCTGCAACGGTTCGGGCCGCTGACCGATGAACAGATTGAGTTGGCGAACCATAACCATGAAGGCGCACGCCGCTACTCGGGCCAACGGCTCCGATCAGCTCGCGCCGAACTAGTCGCGGCTGGCAAAGTCAGATTCACCGGACGTTACGAAGTTAGGGACGGCTATCGCCGTACCCGTGTGTGGGGTGTCGTCTGATGGGACGTGCCATAACGCGTGGCCCTGATTGGGTTGAGGATGTCGAGATAGCACTGATAGACGGTAACGCCGAGTCTGCTGCTGAACGGTTAGGTATGTCATATTCGGCGATTGAGATGGCGTTACGTCGCGCTGGCCGGCCTGACCTTGCCCGACCATTTAACGCAGCAAACAGGAGTCTACGTTCCGCCAGGGAGAAGTCGCGCCGACCGACCGAGGCAAGAATCATTGATTGGGATGCTATCCGGGAAGTTGGCGGATGCCCAGATTATCGGGAATGGGATCGCCACAATCTTGAAGTATCGCGGCGTGAGGCGGAACAGATCATCGCTGCCGCCCAGTATCGGGTCGACAAGATTGATGCCGAGATAGACCGACGCCGATCCTTCTGGGGTAACAAAGGCAGAAAGGTTGATACGGTGGACGGTGACGGGTCGATGGACATCGAGTAGTAGAGTATTTCCACAATAGAAATGCCCCGCCACTGACGGAGTGACGGGGCAAAGACCAATCGGAGGTTACGGCTCCGTGGCCGGTAGACCTATTCTACCGCACTATCAGCCGCACCTCCGAAGAATGGAGAAGTGCGATGAGCATTATCAGGCCGGAGTTGCCGTCCGATCATTACACGATGATCCCTAATGAATGGCTGAGGGACAACCGACTGACGTATTCGGCTAGAGGGTTGCTGGCTGACCTGATGAGCAACAAGCCTGGATGGACGGTGACGCTTGAATCGTTGGCGAAAAACGGGCCGCATGGCCTATCGGCTATTCGTCGAATGGTAGGCGAGTTGGAAACCGTGGGGTATCTGAAACGCGCTAGGACACATGACGACGCTGGCCGGTTCGGTGAGAGTGACTACGTTATATGCGCCCCAATTGACCATGATGGTGAAACACCATCAGTGGACAAATCGCATATTGGTTCCGACAAGCACAAACATAGTATCACCCCTAGTGGAGACCAATATGCGGAAACACCACCATTGGATAACACCATCAGTGGTGTTTCCGTACGACATAAGAAGACTATTCAATTAGAAGACTATTTAGAAGAAGACCAGACAGAAGAAGATATTGCTCATCCCGAGGATGAGCGACCGTGCAAACCTCACACCATGTTCGATACCTGGTGGGAACACTATCCGCGCAAAGTGGGGAAGACAGTGGCACAAAAAACTTGGCAGGCACTCATCAAACGAGTCGGCACGGTTGATCAGCAGCGGGACTTCGCGCAGACGATCATCGATGCAACAATCCGCATGGCGGCAGACCCGAACCTTCCAGAACGCGAGTTCAGACCGTATCCAACCACATGGCTAAACCGTGGTGGCTGGGAAGATGAACCATATCCGCCGAGGCATGACCAAGAAGGATACGGGCACCGAAACAGTCAACCACCCTATGACAGGATGGCCGCTTTGGATGCAATGAAGGAACCAGAATGAACAAGAACGAAACAATCGAACTGGTCAAGATGATCATGGCCGTCGATAACCGGAAACCCGACCCAGCAATGATCGACGCCTGGGCCGGACTCATGGGGGACGTCGCCTACGAGGATGCCCGCCAGGCGGTAGACAACCATTTCCGCTACAGCCCGGACGTGTACCTGATGCCGGG
>Ga0123357_10003862_pt1 | contig 17374 bp, 5 predicted proteins | sample TergutEmb28metaG_FD_89873 | JGI IMG/M metagenome (GOLD analysis project Ga0123357, IMG submission 89873) | Embiratermes neotenicus P4 segment gut microbial communities from Petit-Saut dam, French Guiana - Emb289 P4 | ecosystem: Host-associated > Arthropoda: Insects > Digestive system > Gut ... | reverse complement strand
CGCGCACACACACACACACACACACACACACACACACACACACACACACCCGGTCAGACTCCTCTGAACATGTGATCAACGCGTCGAAGAGGCCACTACTTACACAAGACACAGTAAATACAGCAGAAGAATATCCACCAACATCCATGTCCTCAGCGGGATTCGAAACCACCATCCCATAAATTAAGCGGCTTCAGACCTACGCCGTAGACCGCATGGCGAGCGGAATCCGCTTGCCTACAGTTACGCATCATTATGTCCTTATCTTCAGATGTCCTGTTTCAATGAACCGCCTGGATAAAACAGAGCACTTGCCACGCCCTTCAAAGCCTCTGCTCCTATTCTATTTAGAGTAAACTATGTGTAACACCAAAACCCGAAACACAAAACATGCACTTACTATGTAGTTAAAAATAACAAGATTCGCTTCAATACTGTTCGAGATAGGAGACGTTTCCCACTAAGCACACTACTTCATCCAAACCTCCTTTATATCTATAAAACTATTGAACGGATTTCGACGTAATATTCTCTGGCGGTCTCAAGTTAACTTCATTTGGTGAATTTTACTTTGGCTCATATAGGTCAAGTACAGCCTCTTGTTTACATGAAGCTAAAAACAAACTGTATCTTTATTATAAAAAACGACATATCACATTGTACGTGAAATTGTGGACCATTTCTTTACAGAAAACGTAAATTATATTAAAAAACAAGGAAGATAAAAGTCATTTTCTATATAATGTGACCATCTATAATCTACAATGTGAGAACAGGAGGACTCATTGGTAATGGAAATTCCAGATTCTCACGAAAAACTGCCTGGTTCTATATCACTATTTGTTACATAACACAACAAACCTGCTGCCACTAATTGACTCTCTGAGGTAACAAACATTGCTACCAAAATTAAAAATAGGAGTTAGAAATTATTTTCTGGAATGTAAGGAAATATAACTTCGCTGTCGTTCTCTTGCTCCATAAAAGGGTTCAGTTCAGAGTCACAGTTGTTTGTGACAAGGCTTTAATCCGTTCTAAAAACTTATAACTTAAGCCGAACATGTCCATCATTCGCAAGGTCTTGTATCTTCCACTGCAGCATGTAACGTGACAAAATACTAAATTTTCTCTTTACTAGAAGCAGCCGGTTTGGTGCAGTCCGTATAATAACTAGCATATGGTCTATAAGACCCAGAAATTGTGGTTCGATTCTCATTAATGGCAAGAGGTTGATTTCTTCTCCAAAAGGTCCAGACTGGCTCTGGGGCACTACGACCCTCCATTAAATTCCTCCAGAATGAAGCGACTGCGGAGTGAAGCTGATCAGTCTCTCCATATAGTGTCGAAGTTAAGAATGTGTGGAGCTATATCTCCGCTCACTCACATGCCCTAATGGCGTGCACAGGCAGAACTTTACTACCCACTAGACCTTCGCAAAATTCTTGTGTTTTTTTTTTTTTAATTTCTTGAAAGATCCCTCAGTATAAAAACAATTACCCCGAAACCTTCCCCTCATGTTGATAAAGAGACAACATATTAATATGTGTAAATCTTGATAAACGTACAGCAGATATATTGAAATTAAACAAAGTAAGTTAGCAGTTTCCTTGAAATTTGGAAACCAGTTCAATGGTTACAAAATAATAACTCCACAACTGTGTGCCCACCATGTAGGATAATGAAGTCTGGCATTATCTTCGCTATGTTTTTAGTTGTCAACGTGATAATAAATAATTCATACATAATCCATCGCATGTTCCTAGGTACACAGTTACATAAGCCTGTCTACAGCAATACGCGAGTGTGGGCAATGCACTATAAACCTACATATACAAGTCAGCTAGCGAACATATTTTTGTTTTATACATTCTAAAAATAAACGCACAGTTTCATAATTTTCAAACTTTTATTGATGAACAAAATTTTAGGACCCTAAAAGAAATCGCGTTAGTGTGGCTTCCTTATCAGACGTTCGGAAGTCACCATGTTAATCTTTTATTAAAGTCTAGTGGCGATTCTATATATCACCTGTTTTAACATTCAGAAATTATACTTTCCTACCACACAGTGTGTTTCTGTTCTGTATGGATCTCAGAACTAACAGAGATTATTTCCCCACACGGAATTGGCTGGTTTTTATAACCGAGACTGAGAGTGTTTACAGCGCGGTACGAACTGGATCATTAAATAAGTGATTAAGATTCGTCCTTAAAGGGTTAATAACACTAGTTTAACATACATATGAAGTAGTTACATGGCGTGGTCTTTTACGATATTGTGTTTACCTCAAGTTTCATGGCACTGCTTTACGTTACACAAAAGTTATTATTCCGTGAAGGACAAAGACGCAATGACACTATGAACTAACATTCTGTAATCAAACAGTAGACTAATAAATTAGTGTTAGCTCCTCATGTAAGCCTCTTCTTATCCTCCTCGCTTCCACTCTGAACACTCATGTCACACTGCAGTCTCCTATGGTATTAAAATTACTGTTCCTGCTCTCTCACGCCGTGTACTTTGGTAGACAGGTAGCAACTTTCGAGGAAACTCCAAGCTTCCATTTTCTAAAGGTCGAGGAAGTATTTTTTCCGACCCCTGAGGCCAACCCAGCCTCCTGTACCATAGGCACTGTGTCTCTTTCCCGGGGGTAACGTGGACGGGGCGTGGCGTTGACCAGCCACCCCCATTTAGCGCTGAGGTTAAAGAAATATTATAGCTATCTCTCCTCTCCCTCTAGAACCACATGGCCTGCTATGGGATGAAATTTGCATTTACCTCTGAACTTCATGTTTCTCCGAAATGTTGATGTCTATCTAGCAAATGACACGGCGTCACGTAGGCACCATAATCCCCGATGTGCTAAGTTCAAGTCCGACTAGGCACCATCAATTATCGACGTTGAACCATCGCGCTCCGTACTGATCTTAATTATCAAAAAGTCCGTCTCCTTGAGACCCAGTGGTCTCAGTGCCTATCTTACTTACCGTATAGAACTTATAAGGAGCATCGCGCTCTGTACGCATCTCATTTACCGCAGAGTAGGTCTACTTCAAAACGATTTTAATTTTGGAAACCCATTTATGAAATGTATTTTCTCTCAAAACAAATTCCGAAATAGGAGGGCAGCAAGCGAACTGGTTGTTGATTGGTGTAAATTTAATATATTCTGTAACGCTGAAAAATACATAAGGGAATTTAATTGCAGGAGAAATAGAGTAAACAGCAGAAAATTGTTAAAGTAAAACAAGGATGTTAAAAACAAATTTTGGAAGTGTTTAGGAATTCAAACACCGTGTGGTATCAGTTATTCGCGGATCGTACAACGTTTGAAAACAACCGACCTCTCCGCTCTAAACCCTTAGGTCTATTTCCCGAATTGGATTACATTCATAATTAATCTTCTTGTTTAGATCACTTGGTTTTACAGTCAGTGAATTGGACAAACACAAAAAACTTTTAAGTGCTCGCCCCTCATATTGTAGCACCAATATCCACATCTAGGATTGGTAAACCTTGCGAACGAGCGTTTAGCTGGTTACCATCAAAACGTCTACATCTACGCCAGAGATACCCTATTGCAGTCCTCCGTTCTTTATTAAGTTTTTCGTGGTCTGCTTAGTTCCATTCAGACAAATCTTGCCTTAGTAACTGAAAGCTTAAAGCATCACAGTCTGAAGATTCACGTCTGCTGGGTTAGTATACCATGTCGACTGGTAAATAGTTATAGACGCTTCGGAGAAATTTAGTGCCTTCATCTTCAGGGTACTATTGCACTGCGCGTCTCTGACGCGTTGATAACTTCATCGATTGGCACGGTAAAACATCTCAGAATACCTAAGTCTTCCTTCAACATCACCACTGTCAGCATCTTATCTATCGTCTGTGACAGTTTCATCCAACATCCAAATCCATCATCCACAGTCCTTCGAAAATTTGTGCCCTATTCAGCTCAAAATCGTGAATGGACGAAGAAACAAAGAAAGCAATGAAGGAGACAGTCAAGCGTTCCTCCGTCGCCCTCTGAGGGTGGCGCAAAGCTGCGGGGGTCACTCCTGTTACGTATTGTCGCACTGCAGGACGATAACACGAGCGACCCCATGACAACCGTTCTTTATTACACACTGACTTACAGAGAAACTATGTCTGCTAAATTGTTCTGTCGCCTTTTGCGGCCGTCATTCAATGTGATACACAAGACGTCTCTTCAAACATGAATGCTTATGATATCCATTCATTTTCACAGTATCTTTTTTAATCCTTCATAGGCACACAGTCCAACAAAAATCGTATTAATTGGCAAAAAAAGTATTTGTTTTAATAAATTTGTTACTTTGAGACGGCAAATCACAGAAAGCTCCTGCTTCTCAACCTGACAAATTAAAATCATAAGGGGAAGAACAAAATTATTAATATTTAAAAATTATATTAATATGCAGTTTTTCGTCGTACAATGAATGTGTAACATTTCCTTCTACACAAGGTTTTATATCTACCATTACCACATACCAATCGCATCATGATTCATTCCCGGTCATCGCACATTAAATCGATTCAGGTTGATTCTGCATTAAATAACTAATAAAAATTCTCCTAAAACGTAACTCTTATGATACATTAAATACCTGGAAAAGTTTACATATAACCAATATGATCAAGAAATTATTTTTGTTGTTATTTAATTCATGGGCCTGTCAATTGTCTTGTGTTTAAAACAACAAAAAATGAATAAAAGACTACGTTTCTGGGACAGGATCGTTTCAGAGTTTGCGAGTCGCTTTACCTGTGTTACTTCTTAGCCTGAGAAAGAAGACCGATCCTGTCTCCGAAACGTAATGTTTTATGACTTGCTATTTTTAATACGAAGCAATCCCTGAGGGTTCCAAAAGGTTGGGGCGCCCTGATTTCATGACAATCGGCACAAGAAGGTAGTTTGTCAGCCGTACGCACCGACAGCCTTTACTCCCCCCCCAAGGAAATATTCCTGGTACTCATATCTGTTGAAGGCTGAGTCGACCCCAGAGCCATAGTGCGGCCGGAAGGATTATGTCCATGAAAAATTCCAGTGACACTATCGGGTATCAAACCTATGGCCTTCCGACTTCTAGCTCAGTGTCCCAACCAACTGCGCCACCGTGTGCACAATACGATATACGAAATATGATACACCATCTTCTTAAAGTTACAAGAAAAATTGTCCGCGTTTAAGAACCACAAGGTATTTGCAATTATCTTGTTCACAGGATCTCCTCAGCAGACCATAACTTGAGCCAATACAATCACATTTACTCCAGTTTCTTAGGATAATATCTCATACAGAACCTATTTCCCAGGTACATCCACAGGAATCTATCCACCACGTAGCCTCTTCCCTTTCACTTTGTAAACTACAACTACACATATATTTCTCATTTTCCATCTCTGTCACTCTTCCCTTCCTTCATTTAACTGAAACTTGGAAAATGATAAGCAGTTGATGCCGTTTCCTTAAGTTGTCGATGATGGAATTCAGCCTCAAATAAAACAATGTTCTCTTAGGCAAAGTATCAGCAAATTCAGAATACATTGGTTTGTTTTGAAATTCTATGTGAAAAGCTGCAGCCACTCTTTTAAAATATTGACAGAGGGCAGAGAGCAAAAGAAGACAGCTTCCATATACCAGGCAGAACAAGTTTAGGAACACTTGTAACGATTCTCCTTTCTTCGCACAGAATGCACACAACGACAGCCTGATTGAGAGATCGTGTCTGTCATTTCATTCTGGTTCTTAACAGTGACCAGGCTATGCGCTGTAGGAACCGAGTAATCGTAGTTCGATTCCAGGCAAGGGCAAGAGATTCTCTTCTTCTCCAATGCGTCAAGACCCGATCTGGACTCCACCCAACCTCTTTTTCAGTTGGCACTGTCGGTGCTTTCTTTATATTCTTCTTACTCTTATTTTTCTCCTCCTCCTCCTCCTCCTTCTCCTCAAGTGCTACAGTCCGTTATGGATTTCGGCTCCCAATACAATCTTCCTCCTTTTCCGACCGTCTCTGGTAACTGACTGCCTATTTTATATTCCCACCAGGGTCTTTGCCCGGAAGAAAAGCGTCTGAGCCGTGAAGCTGGCCACTCAAATTCATCTAGCGTCAAAATTAAGATTATGTGGAGCGATGCATTCACTCCTCCATACGTCTTTTACACTATAGCGCTTAATTTAAATCTAGAACAACTTTACATTTATCCATTGCGTTTTGCACGAAACAAAAACCTTTCGATTTTCTGCACATAAAGTTTCATTGCACAAACTGCCATTGTGTAGCGAACACGACAGGTTATCAGGTTACTAGTACCGAACCACATGTTCACGTGTTCTCTTTTTCGGTAAGGCAGACAATATATTTGATGAAATGTAAGGAAAATACGAGGGGTGCAGATAAGTCCTAAGCCCGACCTACTTCCCGATGTCGTAAGACGGAATCGATAGTGTCGTTGGAAAGAGGGGTTTGTTCATGTGCCGAATTGCAAGTTTTTTCTTCTTACAGAGGCTGAAAGGAAGCATATCAGGTGACGCGCGCAATTTCAACAACATCGAGACGCGAGTTGCCATCAAGTTTCTTTTCCCCCCTGCAAGGCAAGGCGCCCAAGAAAATTCACGCCATTCTGACAGAAACATTACGGGAACATGCACCATCGTATGCCACCGCCAAAAACTGGGTGGCCTAGTTTAAATGCGGTGATTTTTCCACCTGTGATGCGCCTTGTCCTTGACGACCCAAAATAGTGACCACCCCGGAGATTATGATCAAATTCACGAGTTCATCTTGGATGACCGCCGCATTTCGGCTAAATCAATAGCTGAGCAACTGGGCATCTCACGTGAAAGGGTTGGGTCCATCATTCATGAAGATTTGGACATGCGGAAGCTCTCCGGGAAGTGGGTACCGAAATGCCTGAACGCGGATCAAAAACGTCAACGGTGCCTGTCGTCTGAGCAACTTTTGGAATTTTTTCGGCGCGCTCCAAATGATTTCCTGTCGCGATTGGTGACCATGGACGAAAGCTGGTTATATCACTATGACCTGGAGACAAAGCAGCAATCAATGGAGTTGCGGCATAGCGGCTCACCCCATCCCCCCAAAAAATTCTGAGTGTAAAAATCTGCTAGAAAATTCCTCGCCTCGATTTTTTTGGGATCAAGACGGCATCCTCCTCATTGATTATCTTCCAAAGGGCCAAACTATCAACGCCGAGGATTACTCACCTCTGTTGGTGCAACTGAAGGACATTTTGAAGGAAAAACGCCGGCCGCGGGAAGGTCACCAGCGGGGTCTTGTTCTTGCACGACAATGCCCCGGCTCACCGGACACTTGCAACCCACAAGAAACTGGCCTACCTGGGCTTCCAATGTCTTGATCACCCAGCCTATTCTCCGGATCTGGCCCCGTCGGACTACCACCTGTTCCCTGGACTAAAAACAATTGAAAGATCGCCATTTTTCGTCCGACGCGGAGGTCATTGCTGCCGCGGAGACCTGGTTGGACGGAAAATCTTCTGAATTTTTTTGAGTGGCTTGCAAAACTAGAGCAATGGGCTAAGAAGTGTATTTTGCTTCGTGGGGAGTATGTTGTATTAATCCCGAGTTTGGTCGCTGTAGATTGTTTCTTCCTGGTCGGGCTAAGAACTTATCAGCACCCCCTCGTATATTCTGAATATCAGTGTCATTAACCCTTCACAAAAGAGACTATCGAAGTACCTACAATAAATAAATATCAATGAAAATGGGCATGCAACATAACACATAATGTATTTTACAATACAAACCAACGAAATACACATTTCCTAAATTAATGTTTTAATTTTTAAATTTTTGTGATGTCTTCTACATGTTTGGAAACCGAGGGTTCATCTTCAGGAAGACGGTTGTATATACAGTTATGGAACGGTGCGTTCTACATGCATCAATATAAACAGTCTAGTAGGTAGAAGAGTGTATTCGATACTAATCGAAACACGTAGAAAACATCAACAAATTTAAACATTAATTTAGGAAATGTGCATTTCGTTGGTTCATATTACATAATTATATTACAATGCATGGTGCAAAAACTTAAAATAGCAAATAATGTATTCATCTGACACATGTATCCCGCAAGAGCCCACCTCCATTATCCTGTTTAATAGGAAAATGCATACAATTAACCATGCTTTTATATTATTGATTGCATGTATAATTCGTACTGAATCCATCAGAAACCTGGGAGTACATTTTGACTTTTAAGTCTCTCGAGTCGTCATATTGATTATATATCTTCTCAATCACTTGAACTGTTGGAACTAATGTGTCATTTTACCTTTCCTTCTTCTACTACAGTCTATTATCAACTCGATTATATGTCCCAGTTACGTCATCTAATAGCAATAAGCTGTGACGTATCCAACAGACGTTCGCAGCTCCATGTTTTACTATCTTCCCCCAGGTCACTTATATTTACGCGCCCAAACCTGTTACGTTACATACTTAGAAAATATAAGGCGTCACCATAGTGCTCTTTTTCTCTTTAGGCGAGTTCACAAAATTTCGGAAAGCAACTATTAGCTTCGTCATGTCCGTCTGCCCTCACGGAACAACTCGTTCCCCACTGGACACACTTTGATTAAATTTTATATTTGAGAATGTTTCGAAATGTGCTGAGAAAATTCAAGTTTCATTACGATCTGACAAGAATAACAAGTATTTTGTATGAAGAACAACGTAAATGTATTATAAAATCTCGCTTAATTCTTCTTAGAGTCAGAAACGTTTGAGAAACAATTTGTGGAAAAAAAACCACAATAAGCACTTTATATCCAGTAACGTTTTTTCCCCGAAAATCGTGTCCTTTATAAGATAATGTGGAGAAACGTGTTACAGCCAGACAGGACGCAGATGACAAATAACGCGCAGGAACGATGCGAATTGCATGCGGAATAGCTAAGGCAATAATACTGACACGCACTCCTAATATTTCATACTTATTCCTTCTCCACGGCAACAGTGGTTACGCGAACGCGCCTCTGTTGATATTTCACACACAATGCGATTTGATATTATTTAGGCTATTTGTAATTTAGAGACATTCCGTACCTCCGGATGGTTACTGGTTTATGCAACTGGATTGTCTGAGCAACATTTCTTAGACAGTTCATTCATTTCGCTGTCTGTCTTACAACACGTCCGTAGTGTCTTCCAGAGCAAGTTCTCCACAGAGTACGATCAAGTTCCAGTATGTTCTCTTTTCCTTAAAGTCATTCGGTAGCTGTTTACTTCTTCCACGTCTTCCCATCCCTACTATCATTCCTTCAATAACACGTTACTGGGCATCAATTTATATTACCCATAAAATTTATTTGCTGAGTCACATGTAATCCAACACCTGTGGTTGTTTCTGTTATGTTGGTTGTCTGTGTGTAAGATTGTCATTTGTGCTGTATTTGTTTTTTGTGGTAGTTTAATAATTGGCTACTACAGGACCGGCCCGAGACTTGTTGGCATACCGGGCAGGTTAATAATTTGGCGCCCCTTAAAACCGATATTCTTTACAATTTCTCCGCCTAGCACAGAGCTGGCGAAACTTTCTAAAGGCGCGTGCCCAAACCGCGAATAATTTTAGAAGATTTTTTTTTATTTTCGCGTGTGTAAATCTAAGTTTACTAGAACCATATTTCCGACTATTCCAGTGACATCATTGCATCCCGTACAGGTTGGCGCCCCGGGCAGCTGTCCGGCTAGTCCGCCCCTTATACCGGCCCTGGATTACTATATTTTTAAACAGCCTTTTAAAAACTGACAAATGAAATGAACGAATTCGATGCACCATATTTCTAAACAAGTTTTATAGGCACAATGGAAATTCCGGCAAGATCGTATCAGTTTTAGTTTCCGGAGTTTTCGCACCCCTGCTTAACGCACCGTCCGTACACATCAAACAACCGAACACCTCTGGGAAGTTACAGCGAACCATTCAGGGGGGCTACCTTCATATTAGAGCATAAGCATTTTATTCACAGAGAAAAGCCAGGCGGATGCACCTGAATGGAGTTTTCTACGCAGAAGCTCCCAGTAAACTGGCTATCCAGCTAGCCACTGTAAGCAGATCTCGGTTTCGTTCCGGTAATACTCTCAAAACACCGGTCAGTCACGTACGAAATAGGTATTTTCGTGAGTTTGTGCATAAAGTCTAGTGGATAATATTAAAGCGGTATGCGTGACATACTCACATTAAAAACCCAACAAGAAAGCTTGATAAATCTTTTAATTAAGCTAATTACCCTCATGCCCTCAAATCTTATCTTGGCACTCCAATCACAAACCGATGACATTCCTCGAAATTCAAAGGGGTTGAAGCGAGGGGTGATATTATTAGCCGCGCTTCCGTCTGCGGCGGGGTTCAGAATTCGGAGTCAAGAGTTCCGATTAGTAGTTCATCTTGTGTTCTGGCTAACCTATTCAGTCAGTTTCCTTCTGGTGCGGTCTGGTTATTCTGACCATTCTGAAGTCAGCTGTTCATCATACAACATTCAATATTTTAGACTTCCTCAGCTCTAACCATGTCGCTGTTGACGTGAAGTACACGGAGAACTGGTGACCAGAAAGTTTACTTAAAACTTAAAACAAAACGAATTTATTGCAACTCACAATAATGCAATTAAAAAGTACGTAAATATTCGGTTAACTTACTACCGAATACAACTTTACACTTCTAACAGGGGGCCAACTAACTTCGAAACGTTAACTCTTACTGTTAGAACAAATATTTTATTGAAGATATTCCAGTTAGGAATAAAGTTTCCAAAATAATAAAAGAAGAATCCTTCCCGGTATGTCGGTACGGGGTGGGCACATCAACACAAAATTCCGAATCTACTTAGCATCAGATGTACTGACCGAACCCAACCTTCGCCTCACCGTTATTTATGGGCTACATGGCACCTATGGGAGTGTCGTCGAAATGCACCCGACTGGACTCAAGAAGTAAAGTCATCATTATATAATATAAACTGACAAAAGGCGTATTTTCTAAATTAATATTTTAATTTTAAATTTTTTATGTCTCCTACATATTTCGAACCCAGAGTTCATCTACAGGAAGACAACCATCTTCTTAAACCGTCTTCCTTTGGATGAACCCTCGGGTTCGAAACATGTAGAAGACATCAAAAATTAAAAATTAAAATATTAATTGCGAAAAGGTATATTTTGTTTGTTTATATAGTAAAATTATATAACGCACGGTGCAAAAAACAAAATAAACAGTCTTCGTTTCGCGACTTCCCTTTGGATTTCTTTTCCTCTTCCTCAGTAACATTTTCAAGAATCTTTCTCACTAGGTTTTATTTTACAAGGAACCTGTCAAATCTCGCTTTTATTTTTTTCCTGCATTCTTCTCCGTTTCCTCGCAAATACTTGCGGCAGACAGCATATCATTCGTGGCGAAATGCAAACTTCCGAAGTGGAAAGTAGGGTGACAATGTTGACTCTTCCTTGCATGCAAGCGAGGCAGGGATATACTGAGGTGTAGCAGCAGTGGTTAAGGCTGACAGTTTTGACTACGTACGCTTACAGTTGCACTTATCATTTCCCCTCTATTATTTACGTCAGAAACGAATGAAATGAATAAAACTCTTCTGCCAACAAGATTGCTTTACCTGATGCATGTAAACAATTTATTCCATACCTGCACGTAGGCCTATAACAGTCTTCCTAAAGATGAACCCTCCCTCGGGTTCGAAACATGTAGGAAACATCAAAAATTAAAATATTAAAACAGAAAATGTTCATTTTTGGTTTATATTGTATAATTATAATTCAACGCACGGTTCAAAAGACATAAAATTCTTTGGGTTAAGAACGGGATTTGTGGCTGACGAAATACGAGTATTACTATTTCATTCATTTACCGTCTACATTCAACATGTTCGTTAACACTTAGAAACAATTCTTGCCGGCGGTTAACCTCGAATATAAGGCAACTGCTTTTACTTTCCACAGATGGCATTAATACCTAATCTCATCCGTGGTAAAAAAAAACTGCGCTTTTTCACTTCGTTTGTTTACAGTTCTTCAATCTGTCCGGACAGTTTCCGCGTCGTTCGTTCCGTGCTATATGATATACAGTCGAACCCGGTTATAACGACATCGGTTTACACGACCCTTCGAATAAAGAGTAAGATATTCTGTGGTACGTACCAATTAATTCGTCACTGGTAACCATAACGTTATATTCCTCGGTTATAACGACACAAAATATTCTGTTCCTTTCATTACGTTATAATAGATTTCGACCCAATTCACTTTATAACACCAACAAGTTGCACATACAAATACATATATATATATGTACTTTATATATTTTAATCGGGTTACGACCTGTTAAGACGGTAGTATTTTAACACCACAAACTGTATCATATTTCATTCGGTTTATAAAGATTAGTGTGTTTCCCAGATAATGGCGGTCGACCGTCGAAACATATACGAGTGGATTAATATTTTGTATATGTATTAGTACGTGCGAATTGTTGGTTTTATAAAAAAAAAAGTCCAGACTCTATTTTGAATTAGGCCACTTTTGGGTCCTTCTTTGTCGTCTTCAGTTCGCTAGGCATATCTCGTTCACCGTTCTTTCGATGCTACATAACACTGCAACTGGTACTACGTCATTAAACGGAGGCGGAGCTTGAATAGCTCAGTCGGCATAGCAACCAAGCTACAGGCTAGAAGATCCGCGGTTCGAATCCCGGGAGAGGAAAGAGATTTTTCTTTAAACCAAAACGTCCCGATCGGCTCTAGGACACCCCACTCAGCCTTCTATTTGATGGGTACGGGATACCTGGATTCTCTTCTGGGAATAGGGCGGCCGGGCCATCAAGTTGATCACTCACATCCATCTAGTGCTGAGGTTAAGAACGATGGAACTATATCTCTCGTCCCCCTTAGGCCTTCATGACGTGCACAGGGACAACTTTACCTTTGAATTAATAGTAAACCATTTCCACTAATAATTATAAAACCGAGCACTCGCACTTCTGAAGCCTGACAATTTAATATTACTGGCTCCTTGCCATTATTCGTTTTCTAGAAGAATCTAATTTAAATGCCAAGTCCGTAACACATTTTGTTTCATGGTAAGCAGTGTTAGAGCACTATCAGTCACATACTGCTACGGAGACTAAAATAAAATTTCATAAGATAGGCAGGACATACAGGAAACATGGAGCCATGGGAAATTCTTATTAAATCAAGGTTTAAATTTCCGACATAGGGGACAATTGGAAATACCTCACGCAGTTGGAACGATAACATCGAAATGACTCTTGAAGGTCACCATATAGACTAGACACTTTCAGTTACTTCCTTCAGGTTAGCCTGTTCTTCATATGGAGTTTTCTGCCATGAGCAAAGTTTTCCATGTGAAAGCCATGGAGGTGATGGGTAAGTGTCACGTTCCTGTCACCTCACCCCCAGCAAACGAACCATAGTACGCATTAAACACGAGGCAAGATGGGCTCCATAGCCGGTCTGGACCCTTTGAAGGAAACGAAAATATTTTGCCCATGGCAGAAATCGAAATACAGTAAGTCGATCATCCATCCCGTAGTAGACGTCATAACAACAAGGTTATAACGGCTACCACTAAAGTGTCTGACCCTATAAAAATGTCTAAAATATCTTTATTGGTAGATGCATGACACAAGTACAAAGAACTGTTATAATTCTCTTAGGAATTTACCTTTCCTAAACCTTTAAATTTTTCAGACTTTGTAATGGTGCTATGAACTAAAAATATGTTATTCATTTGGTGCGTATTAAATATTTGTATTTTTAATTATATAAGCAAATCCATCAAGCGGATGGAAAAACCTACATAATTAAAGTTGTGTTGACGGAAATTTCTATGCTGTTTATAATAAACTTAAGGATGGAAAAAAATACGGCAATTTACCCCACCAAAACATATCCACGATAACTGCTTCCCTACGTCGCGCATTAAACCTGACATATCCGTTTTATAATCCAGTTAAAATGGTATGAATCAGTGTTCGGGACAAACAGTGTCTATATGGGCGTACGGAGTTTTTGTTTTACGGGCTTTGTCATCAGGTTTATAACTGGCAGTTCGAAGGTCTCGCTTTATGAGAACAAATTTAAACCAAGAAAACATGCAGCAGAACAACCTAAACGACAGTTCATTTCTAACACACAGTTAACTGTGCAATCTAAAGACTCATACGTCAGAGGTATATACGTAAGACCGGACAAGAAGCAGTTAGACCGTAGCAAATTATTAACATTACGACACCATCCCTGTATTCCTTCCACAGTGCAGGTGCATGTCTCTCGTTTCGTAACACTAATTCACGGCACCTTAGTACTAAATCAAATGTAATACTAAATCAATTTTAAGTGCTAACTATTCCTTTAATTCAGACTTTTAAGAATGGAAAAAAGCACCGTCATCGCGTTTGTTAACAGCTGTTATGCAAGGTGTTATACGAATCTATCAATGGAGATGGGATCTCTGACAGTGAGCGGCTGCATGGGAGAATGAGTGTATCAGGAGCGACCTTCAAAGAGAATCAGCATACAACAAAGTGGACACGGGCAAACCATTTGGAAATAAACCGTGATAGGTGAATCCCTGTCACCACGGCATTGCTTCGAAATGTGTTGGGTAGCTGCGAATATATTAAACAATCACTTTCGGACAGACGACATGGGGTGGTCCTCTAGATAGGGGGGTTGGGCAAGGTGCTAACATCTTCTCGCCCTAAAAACTTACCATGTTAGAACCATCTAACAAACAAACAAACAAACTTGCATTATTTGTTACGACGTACGCAATGAGACCTGGGTCAGGATAGGGACAGGTGGCGGACTGTTATGAATGCGTCAAGGGACTTTCGGGTTCCATAAAATGCGGGGAATTTCTTGAGTATCTGAGGACCTGTTAGCTTCTCAGGAAGGATTCGCTCCAAGGCGTTAAATTAAAAAGAAAGCCATGACGACGCCTGGGAAGCCCTTGAAAAAGAAACAAGTGTGTCAAGTCTGAAGACACCATACTTAAACAAAGAAGCAGACAAACGGTTTATGTTCGCGTACGATCTCCGTAACGTTACATAATATTACGTCAGAAGATGTATGTTTTCTGAGGTATATTTCACATGTGTAACATTCCAGGATCCGGCTATATATTGCTCTCCAGACAATTGGCTGTTACTTCAGCGAAAAATTCATTATTATTGTTTTAGTATTAGCGGAAACAGGCTGATCGAATCCAGAAATATTTAAAAACTGTGCCAGCGTCCTAACCAGTAGACTACCGTTGCGTTCGCTACATAAACGGGAACCACGTGCTTTACCGCTATGCAATCCGTTCAGTGGGACCCGCGCTGGTGTTAGGCGACGTACAATTTGTCTTCCATTTAACAAATAAAAAGATTTAATACACTGCATCAACAATAGTTAAAAACTACAATTCATGTATTAAGCTCATTCTAGTACGTATGATTCTTACCAGAACACATAACCACATGCAACGCAATTTCTTGCTGTTTTATCTTAAAAATAAATTTTCTTTAATGATGGGATATTACAGACACTTTCAAGGGCACAACACGATTGTCAGCTACATAATATTATTGTCCACCCTCCTATATATATATATATATATATATATATTCAGGTGCAAATAATGACGATGTGCTGGTAAAAGAGATTCATGCAGCAGACCAACACACGCACACGGATAAGATATGAAAAATATATTTTACCAGTGTGCGTGTGTTGGTCTGCTACACAAACTTATATATTCCTTGAATGCACGTATATGGAACATCCCGGTCAGATTCTACCATCTGTATGCCGCACTTCATAAACGGTTCTTGCCGTTTGTATTATGCAACAATGATTCTTTAACTGCAGTGCTTGTATGGAATATGTCGCCTACGGATTTCTGTTTATAATAACCTGACAAAAGGTCGTTCTAACAGTACAGTGATAACCTTTTCTACAAATAACAAATTTTAGTTCGAAGCGAACAGTGTTTTTCAAATGACGTCCCGTGGGACCCCGGGTTTATAAAAAATGAAAAGGGTTCCGCAAGAAAATTCCATTACAGTATCAATACGATAATTTAAATAAGCCTATTATTACAAATTTCACTTTTTATACTCGTATTTATTTCGCAATAAATAATTCTTTCAAATATTTCTGAATTGTAGCAAAGCTTGAATAAACAAAATAATCATATCTTTAAAGTGACTGTGTTTGTTATGAAACAGCGTAGTAATATTTTAAGGTTCATTTCTGTATATATACATGTGATTTTTAGTTCTAAATACAGTGGGGTATGCTACAATGAAAGATGCTACAGCGAACTAATGATACAACGAACAGTTTTTATCAATAAAATCAGGATGCTACAACGAACACAGTTGCTACAACGAACGCGGAGGAATACTATCGGCCGGCGTATCACGCGTGTGCACATGACTTGTCGGTCCTTCTCGCTTCGATTCGGGCCCAATCATCATCTTTTTTATCGTTTGTAAGGTTCGGTTATCAGTTTAGTTTAGTTATCTGTAGTGTATAAAAGTTAAATAAATTAAATTATATTATTTTACATTCATATTTTTTATTTTGTGTTTTATTTTCCCTGTTTAAATGGTTGTGTTGGATGGTAACTTTGCTCTGGGGTGTAGGTCTGGAACGGTTACCCCTAAATACATATATTTCAATGCACGATAGAACGAAGAAATTCTATAACGAACTAGGTCCTAGAAACAATTACGTTAGTTCTAGCATAACCCATTGCACGTGCAATTAAGTAAAATGTTTATGTGATATTATTCTTTAACATTTATTTATTATTGTTGCTTATATGTTGCCTAGTCTTTCAGATTCTTCTGTAAGAATTTTATTGTGCGTTCCATGAATAGTCTGCAGTGCGAACGGTTTTGCGTGGCCTTTATGTTTAGTTCCATTGAGAGGCTGGAAGATTTCAAATATTTGGGAACAACGTTAACAAATAAAAATTATATTCAGGAAGAAATTACGAGCAGGCTGTAGTTAAGGAATGCTTGTTATTATTCGGTGCAGAATTTTCTGTCATCCAGGTTGCTGTCCAAAAATTGTTGTCCGTTGTCCTGTATGGGTGTGAAACTTGGTCGCTGACATTGAGGGAGGAACGTAGGCTGAGGGTGTTTGAGAACACGGTGTTGAGGAGAGTATTTGGGCCTAAGAGGGACGAGGTAACAGGAGAATGAAGAAAATTACATAATGAGGAGCTTAGGGATCTTTACTCCTTACCCAATATTGTGCGGGTGGTAAAATCGAGAAGAATGAGATGGGCGGG
>Ga0123357_10003861_pt1 | contig 17376 bp, 10 predicted proteins | sample TergutEmb28metaG_FD_89873 | JGI IMG/M metagenome (GOLD analysis project Ga0123357, IMG submission 89873) | Embiratermes neotenicus P4 segment gut microbial communities from Petit-Saut dam, French Guiana - Emb289 P4 | ecosystem: Host-associated > Arthropoda: Insects > Digestive system > Gut ... | reverse complement strand
TAGGAGGTGGGGTGGAGAGCCAGGATATACGTAGTGTTATGGGGGGGTGGGTGGGGGTGGGCGGGAGAGAGAGAAGGAATGAATAATTTTTCAACTTGTAGTAATCAATAAGTGCCTTCTGCGAAATATGCAATCAACTCAATAAAACTGATAACAGTACGTTAAATTTATGTCCACCTACTTGACCTCAGTAGGGTATGGCAACAAAATTTGGTATTTGAGTCTTTCATATTGCAACAACTTTGGCTGTCGTTACACAGGTTGCAAATTTAGGTGATTTTCGATATAATTTAGTGTATCAGCATTTCTGTGCCCTAGCAGCTCTTGCTAAGCAGCCGAGAGTTAATAAATATTTCATGCTAGACGCTAAACAGCGAACTTACTTCAAAAGAAGTTATCCAACTCTTTCCCGTAATCCTCTTTCATACATTCTGTCTGTCAGAACACTCTCAAGGATTATTTCTCTTTATTTTTGTCACTCACATTAAGACATTGCATTAAAATTGTTGTTTCTTGTTTATTTTATTTCGTTATCTTATAAATCATGTACAATGTTTTACCTTTTGAGAATATACATATCCCTCTGTCCCTACTATTTTAAATTACGTTTAACATCCATACGAATATATCAGAATTTTTAAGGAAATAGCCGTCTGACCGCAGAAATTTCTACCCATATTAAAAATGGAAGTTACCTCCATATTTGGCAAAATATTCTTATAACAGAAGAATAAAAACCAACTAGATGCCACTTATTATTTTATTGTACTTCTTATAAGCTCAACATGTTTCGGGCATTACTATGCCCATCATCAGGAGCTCGTGACTATAATGTTGATTACCAAATTGGTCGTTTCTTTCTGTAAGGATGAAGAAGGTAGCGTTAATGTAAAATTGTGGTTCTTAGTGGTGTATTTTCGGTGTGAAGGTCTTTGTTGCTTGGTTGTAGCTGGTAACGTGTTTCTGCTAATATTAATAGCTGTGATTCTTTATGCGTGGTGATAAGTGGCATCTAGTTGGTTTTTATTCTTCAGTTATCACAATGATTCACGGTCCAACAAACATCAGATTCTTATAACAATTAAAAATGAGTGCAGTTATAGTTGTAAACATTTCATACAGTAATAGCTGGTCCTGTGTGCAGTTGTGAGGATAGTCACTTAGTGACAGAGTTTAGGGAAGAATACAATCGAATGAAATAATTCGCGAGCGCCCAGAAGAATATTAGAATGGAAGCCAATGGGTAGGAGAATAAGAGTAAGACCAAGGAAAAGATGGATTGAAGGCGTTGAGGAAGATACCCAGACGATGGGAATAAGAGGATGGAGAAAACTGAGTAAGGAAAGGACGGAATGGAAGAAAATCACTGAGAAGGCTAAAACCCATAGTGGGATGTAACGCCAACAAAAGAAGAAGAAGAATTCGCGAGCATATGTTGCGAGATATAATAAGTGAAGCGAGGTAATAATATTCATTTCAGAGAAGAGTAAGTTCGGCCAGAAAAGGAAGCGGCACGAACGCCTTAGTTTGATATTCTGAAATATAACCTGTACAGTTATATTGTGGCCACACGCTCTAGTGGTGAGTTGATACTGAAATGATATTAAATAATATGGCGAGGATATTAAGATAGAAGTGGGTTTACGCTGTATTTTGCCAAGGCTGATTGACCCTTAAAGATGAAGGAAGTACTTTAATTACAAATGTCGGAATTCCGTTATCAAACGCCGCAGCCTCACATCTCTGAAGAACAGGATCATAAGATACGTGAAGATCTTGTGCCATTACCAAAGCTTCCACGCTGGAGGAAAAACGTTTTAGCACTAAAATGTTTCAGAATGGAACGCGCTTAGGAGGACTGAACCACTTTTACTCGGGAAGGCTTCTATAAATATGGAACACTTCTACAAATGAAACTTGAAAACGCCAGGACTCGTATATCTCTATGTCCTGCATTTCTCCTTTTGTAATGCAGCAATAATGATAAAGGCTGGGTTTAAATTCCACTCGTAGACTGAATTTCTCAGGCAGAAAATTTACTGAAGTTATCTTTAGACTTCAGGAACGCCAGTTCTACAAAAAGAGATGTCTCCAGTTATTCCTGTATCCGTGTTAAATTGAGTTACAGGCAACGCTTGATTATGCAAGTTTGCTGTGAATTGACATCCAGCCCCAATTAGGAATTCGATTAGTGTCTGTTAGAGGCAGGGTTTCAACTCCATGCAATTAACGTGATTGGAATTTTTTAAGGGAAACTGGCCGTCTCTGGAACCCGCATGCGCTATTAGGCCTCGTTCACTAGTATCGATCTAAAACGACCAGACAGAACGAAGGGATTGTCATTTGATTTTTATATACTTAAAAATTAAGTGAAACGATTTATTCCGTGATTTTAACGGTGTATGTAAAATCAACAAGGTGATGAATTAATGATTATTAAGCCTTTATTCTTCTTGTAGTGCAAACAGTGACCTAATATGACATAGCGTTACGAAAATAATGATTAATTCTAATTAAAATGATTTTCTTACGTTACCTTTCATGTAGCTGCTCTTTTCATCTCTTATCCCCAACGTGACTAGTAACATCCATAGATACTTAACACAAATAATGTTGTAAGTTGAATTTCCTTTCCTCTAATCTGCTGATTGCCATTTGAGACCATGAGGGACGTTAAAGTGCATAAAGCTGTTTGTATCTAATGCCGCTAATCTTTTTTCTTTAGAAACTGGATTTAATTAAGTTAGAAATTATTTTGTCTTCCTATCTTCCATTGTAATTTAATAAGTTAAGACACTTCGTCTTTGTTAACACTGTTGATAAATGTTGAGTGAAGCAGTGTGTACTGAGAATAATATAAAATTATCCGTATATGGCCATCGATGTTTATACGGTCCAAGTCCCTCCCCGCACACAAGCACACAATAAATTAACACGAGTAACGCCATTGCTTAGAATAACTTTTGAGAATCTAGTAACTCAAGAGTTAGTCGAGGATTTCCTTACTTTTCTGGAGATCGGAGGTTTATTACCATTTCAATAGAACTACCCCATCCTGAACTAGAACCCATATCATATCTATCAATTCTGTTTCTTCAAGATCCATTTGCTTTTTACGTCCCATCTACATTTAGACCTTCCAAGCGCTCTTTTTCCTTCAAAACCCCATATGTACTTATGCACTTTCCAATAAGTGCAACATGCGCTGTTCACCCAACCTTATACCATTTGATAGCCAAATAATATTTGGCGAGAAGTAGGGTACATGAGGTTCGATGTTAGTCGGTTTTCTGCACAAATTAGTGTTTCATATACGAAATAAGCTAATGAGTTACTAAATGCAGTCTAGTTTAAAAAACCAGCGGACAAAGAGTGGGTTCTGTACCTGGTTTCCTGTAGGTACAATAATCAGAGATATCAGCAAGAAAGAAATTTTGTACTAGGGTTATTATAAGGCTGCCTGTTGTTATTCTTGCGATGATAGATCAGACTGTAAGGTTTATGGCTTGTATGTAGGCGGTGTTTGGACCCTCGATCTCGATCTCAATCATTACTCTCTTCTCGATAGTGTTTATAGAAATTTCGCCAGTCTGTCCAAGCAAATGTCAGAATAAAAATTCTACTTGTCGATTAAAGCTTCAGTTCACATAATTTACAACTCACTGGGTACCATCCTGCGGTTCGTCGACACTATGTATCTGAGTTCTGAATGATTCCTTCTTTGAACTAAAAAAAAGACAAAAAAATTCCTTTGATGTAGGGATATAACTTTCTTAAAAATAATGTGTTATTATGTTATGGAAGTAAAAAAATTAAAAATGTTGTCTTATAGAGGCTTTTCATCCTAAAAAACGTTGCACCGTGATATCGAGATTGGTAGAGACCACGTGATCGAAGACCACAGTAATAGGAAGAGCCACGACAAAAGAACAGCTATGAGCTGCCTTAGTGGAGCTGCCGTTAGCAGCGCTGCCTGACTAATCGGAAGTGTGTCTGGACATGCTTCCAAGATAGCACGCTGCTGGAATTTCAGCGTCGCTCTTGCGAACAAAACAAATGCACTCACTTCAGCCAACATCTCAGTCTGCGGCTGTGCTGGGTGGAAGGGGTTAGGAGCAATCATACGTAGAAAAGAGCTGTGAGGTCTAGAAGTAGGTTCCATTACCATTACAGCAGAAGCAGTGGATTTTGGTTCAGGCATATTAGTTAAATACTGGTTGTTATGAGTGGAATCGTGAATTTTTCCGACAGAGTATGAGCATTCGATCAGTAGTACAAATACGAGAGAATATGGAATGGATCGCTTTAGCGTAACAAGTGTGATAAATTCGCACATGCTATTCTTATAGTGTGGAAATTTTCGTGTCGACAGAAAGCATTTATGCACTGAGTTTGTGATGGAATGTTTGCTGCGATAAACAGATCATATACATACTTATTCCTTTAAACTTAAATCTTATTTCAGGCCTCATACTCCACTTGCTGAAAGTGGCTGTGAAATTACGAGAGAGAATCAAAACGTAAAGGCAAAATAAATTTAACGGCTTTAATAGAAGTAACTGTGAGCAGTTTTACATATCATTCTTCTACATAGTCCACTTGCAACACCATGCATTTGTTATATCGTTCAACTAGTTTAAGTTGGCACTTACTTCGCCTACCGGCGGCGGCCGCTCTGTCGGTATGGTTCGCTCGCGGACTAAAGCCACGGAGTTTAGTTTTTAGTTTTTTAGTTTCTGTATTCCTGCGGAGAAGATGCTTTTCGGCTGCTCTTGTGGGCTTGTGCGCGCGATCTTGATGGCCGACCAGAACGACCTTCATCAGTAACACGTGTTCGACCCGATTTAAACCTTTCCACCCACCCATAAACCTTTCGTTGACTCAGGGTGCTCTGTCCGTACTGAGCCAACATACGACGGTGAATTTCCGCAGGTTTCACTCCTTCTGCCCAAAGAAACCACACTACGCCACGTTGTTCTTCGATGGTGCAATCTTGCATAGGAGCGTCCATGTTTTCGCCCTCTTTGTTGCCACTCGACTGAAGGCAGAGTGCTGTACTGCATATGGCTGAACTCTTCAACAGGCATTGTCAATACTGCGCAATGCGCCACCTCCTCTCTGTCCCGGTTACCGTACAATTTAAAAATTGCCTTTACGTTTTGATTCACCCTCGTATCATGGTTGGAAGTGGGACAACGCACAACCTGGCATTCCTGTACCCTGTCAATTATACAAACTACAAGCGAAACAAAGAAAATTTACTTATTTTTTCAAGGACCAGATGCCTTAACCGTTTGTAAAGAATAATAGATTTTTAACTAATCGTTCAAGAATATTACCCTTTTTAATTCTTGACTAAACTATGGCGTGGAGAATACCAAATCGCACAAAAAATCATTATCTAAAAGAGTTTGAAAAACCTAAATTTCTTTTTCTATGCTTTCAAAGGTATTATTCACGCTTGCCTATTCCAAGTGTCGTAAATTATAGAAATAGTATCTGATATTATTAAATTTAAGAAATAAAGTACCTGAAACAGCCGTTGCGTTAGCGTAACCTTTTTAAAGGTTATGATTCATTTAAGTTTTGTTGCAGTATGGAAAAAGAATACGATAAAGAATACGGCTGAAAATAAAATCCACACCCATACAACATATTCCGACAATCCATTCTTAACTGGGCACTAAAAATATTATGCAATAAAGGGAAGTACGTGACACAATAGGCATTTGATGGTATCTAACATATAATGTCCAGTTTGCGTGCCGGGATCTGTACAGGGACGGTGAAGAGTTACACAAGCTTTTCAAGTGACTTTTATTATCGCAGGTTTGTGCTACAATTCTCCGGAAATAGAAACAGCTCTATGAATAAATGGAATTTAGAGAATGTAAGGTAAGTTAGAGCTGGTCCCAATGGCCGCATGGTCTAAGGCGTGGGTCTGCGGCCGCTCGCTTGCTTGGATTGTGGGTTCGCCTAGTTCCGGGGGCATGGATGTCTGTCTCCTTTGAGTGTCGTATGGTAATAGAGAGAGGTCTCTGCGATGAGTTGATCACTCGTCCAGAGGAATCCTACCGACTGGGATGCGTCGTTGTGTGTGATGTAGAAACCTAAAGAGTGACGAGGCCATGGCCCGCCTCGGGCCGCAGCGACACAGGAAAAGAAATGTAAATTAGGACACAAAAATTGGCATTAGTTCTGTTTTCTGATATATGATGTTAACAAGAACATATACTGAAGTATTTGTAAACACATCCGACCTAATCCAGTTTCGGAGAGAGATGTTGACTGGTTATGGATGACAGCTGCGAATTTATTGACGTATCAGTCGCAGAGAGCCGATAAAGAGTAGTTTTACAACTTGAGATTTTAGTTTTTAATAATAATACATAAAATTTAATTACACTACTACATCTTTTTGATTTTTCGAGCCATTTATCTGTGCAGGATATATAAATATTAAATGCCATTACTGAAATTTTCCGGTACTGATACCTTAAAAAGATGGTCATGAATACACCTAAAGGGCGTGAGAAAATTTTTGCGCTATTTATTTTTTCCAAAGATAGCTTACAGAAGCCTGGTAGACTTCGTTCGTACTACGATTGTTATCAGCACGAAATTTGGTAAAGAACGATGAGGTCAAATTCATTACGTGTTCTGTGTAAAGGAGCATTCAGTTGTAGGAGGGCAATTTCTGATTTTTAGCCGTCAGTTGTAAAAGTATGCCATATCAGCAGCGAAGCGTGACTTTCTTGGCCAACTAACTCCACGGAGCAGAGTCCTTCTTGGAAAACTGCTAGTTCTTCATAGAGTCAAGATGTTTATACCACCGCTTTCACAACAGCCGGTCACTTCTCCAAATCCTGAGCCAGGTCAGTCAAGTCCTCTGCTCTATCCACTGTCTTGAAGTCCGTTTTAATATCATCTTATCTACGACTAGGCATTCCAAGTGACATCTTTCCATGAGGTGAGTTTACCAAACACCTTGTGCACCTTTCACCTCTCTCAAACTTGCCTTATGCTCCGCCTATTTTATTGTTCATGATTTGATCAGCCCAAAAATATTTGATTAGAAGTACAGATCATGAAGCTTCTCTTTGTGCAGTCTTAACCACCGTCTGTAACCCGGTCCCGCGTAGACCCGAATTATCTTCGTCAGCACCATATTCTAGAGCACCTTCAGCCTTCGTTTCTCTCGCAAGATTAAAGACCAGTTTTAACACTAACATAAAGCAGAAAAAGTTATAGTTCTGTATACTTTATGTATACTTCTAATTTTTGGATAATACAGGCCTGAAGGAAAACACAAAATTCTGGACCAAATACTCGCAGACATTTCCTGAGACAAATCTGCTATTAATTGTTTATAAATAAGTTTTCGATTCGTTATTGTTGTTTCCAAAATTTGATCTGTGCTACACTTTAAAAGGATTTGTTACCAGTCTTTCTTTTGTGATTATTTCCTACTCCCTGACCACGGACACTAGCATATACTTAATGTTTTCTGTATTTGGTCCTTAGCAATTCTGTTTATTTGCGACTAACAAAAACTCTGCCTCTTTATAATTCTGCGTATTTTTTTGTCCAATAAAATAAGCTCTTCAGAATAAATCAGGAGCTGATACGTACCATTCATTTCAACCCATCGTGGTTTGCTTGATCGTTCTTAATGGCACATCCCAAAACAAAGCTGAAAAGCAATGGCCACAAATCATTTCTTTGATTCAGAAAAAAAATTAAAAACAAAATACCAGAGAAATATTTGCCTATTCGGAATTCAATATAGGTTTCATTTAAACAAATATTTACTATTGTTGTGTGCTTTCTTCTGGGTAATTCCCCGGCGTCGGAATTTTATATGCCGACGTTTCGGAACACTCTGTATGTTCCATCTTCATAGGCGGAACAGTATGAAGAATTCTTCAGACCTACCTGCCTATGAAGATGGAACAGACAGAGTGTTCCGAAACGTCGGCATATAAAATTCAGACGCCGTGGAATTACCCAGAAGAAAGCATACAACATTCAGAACACGGCGAAAGTTTGAAATCAAGAAATATTTACTACCCGAACTAAGTTAAAAGAGATGAAAAACATGTGAGGATATTATAGAAAACCTTTTCTTTCAGTGCAAGTATTTGGTTCAGGGTGAGTCTCTCGCTAGAGACCCCAAGCTATTGTCTATAAAAAATTATGTTATTGAGATAATGACTTGAAAATTTATATACACTTACCGGGAATGATGCAAAACAGGACCTGCTCATAATCGATGCTGAAACTCATCTCCCTTCACATCCAAGTACACTGGAATGCGTTTCTCGAAATTCTGGAATACTTTTCCCAAAGTGTCGACGTTGACGGCTTGAATCTCTTGGCTTATAGCGTCTTTGAGTTGTTTGATTGTGCGGGGTGTATTTTTGTACACTTTGCCCTTCAGTAGACCCCAAAGAAAGAAGTCGGCAGGCGTTAGATCGGCTTCCCCTTGTCTCTGACTTTTTAACCAATTTTTGGCTGCAACACTGCGATGGTGCACGTCTTTCACCAAATTCCGTTCGAAATGCCGTCTGGCATGCTTTAAATGGACCTGTTTGCCAGTATTTACGAAGGAGAAACCCGCGCTGTTCGAATGTATACATGGACAATAGTTTTGGGCCTCTAGCGAGAGACTCATCCTGTATAAGACTTAAAATTTATGGACTTCGGTTTAGGGAGTTGGGCTGTGATGATCCAAAGTGGAGAACATTATCTCAGGATAAGATTTGGTTGCAGGATTTAGTGAGATGTTGTAGTTGGAGAGCTTTGATCCCACTACACAATTAGTTAACTTATTGGAATCGCAGTATTATTTTCGGGAAACATTGATATTTTATGGAAGTCATGTGCGACAAATTTCCACTCTTGTTCCCAACGTGCTGTTTTTTGTATCCACAAAACCGATGATACCAACCTGTGGTTATGGGAAAAGAAGAAAAACTGTCGTGTTGACAGAAGCCAGTTATGAGTAGAACCAACAAATATCCAGAGGCAAGGGTCACAAACGAACCATGTTAAGAGCTAGAGGCTCTCGTCCCAGTAAATATCACATCATATAAAACTTATGATTAATTTATTCCATTTGTATTTTGCTTCATAGAATACACATGTGTTACAATTTTATGTTTGTTGCCTTGGGTTAGGAAAATTATTCATTACACACTGGTCCATTAATGAGAATTTACGGGAAGTTTTCACTGAATTGTTTCCATTTGTTCCAAAATTGCGTATTTTCATACAATGGGTCAGATAGCGCGTGGCATACGTAATGTCATTCATTTCGCTGTGTGTTCTTATGATAGGTCCATAGATTTTTCCAAAGCGCGTTCCCCACAGAGTGTGATCTAGTGTTTCCTTTTTCAATTTCCAGTACCCTCTGTTTTCTTTTAGGTCATCCATTAGCAGCGTATGTCTTCTTCCGCGTCTTGCTGTCGTTTGTATCCTCTCTTCTAGCTTTCCTTCAATAATGCGTTTTAGAAGGCAGATCCTATGCAAGTTACAAATCCAGTTAGCCTTTCTCCTTTTTTATTATTTGTAAGACATTCCTCTCCTTTTTAAATCTTTGTAACACTTCTTCATTTCTCACAAGAGCAGTCTAGCTGATCTTCTCCATCCTTCTCCAGCACCACGTTTTAAAACTTTCCAGGTATTTTTGGTCTACTTTCCGAAGTGTCCAAGTGTCCAAATATAATTTCGTGTTTTCTATATTCTAAACATCCGTAGTTTTAAAACCATAGGCAAGCTAATTAAGCGACTCGTATCTACCTACTGTTGATCCCAGTGGCCGAGCAGTCTACGGCGTGAGTCTGCGGCTGCTGTCTTGCTACGATTGCGGGTTTGAATCCCGCCGGCGTCTTGGATGTCTGTTGTGGGTGTCGTGTTTTGTCCGGTAGAGGTCTCAGCATCGGACTGATCATTTCTCCAGAGGAGTCCTATCGAGTCTGATGTGTCTGAGTGTGACCGTGAAGCCTCGATAATGAGGAGGCTTTGGCCCAGTAGGGGCTGTTGCGCCATAAAAAAAAACATGTATACTTAATATCGTAACGCCATGCAGTGAACGCAAAATTAGGAAATACGGAGTTTAATGGAGCTACAACGCTATATGTAGTTGTTTGTGTACCATAAGGTGCCATAGTTTCTTTTGATTTGCAGCATGGAATGAACCGCGTTCCATGATACAGCTGTCTTCATTTGGTCGGTTCTGCTAGTAGAATAGCATGGAGAATTCGTGCAAATGTACCTGCTAATGAAATGCTGTGCCCTGTAAATCCTGTCCCAGCACCAATTTTTCAGCCACAAATCCCAGTTGGGATAACCTAGGATTGAACCTTGACCTCAGGCGATAGAAACATTAAACGAAATTTGTTAGTCATGACAAACTTTTCGTGCAGGATTATTAATTATATATAGGCCTATTTTTATTATATATTTAAAATTACTTGTTATTATATTTTGCTCCTAAATGTTCAATTCACAGACCATTTATCTGGTCATTTTAAACCATCTAGAGTAAAATTTATACTAGGCTATAATTTGGTCCGCCTAGTGGATTGGTATCATGTTTTGCGTGTGTTGGGAACTAAATATTGTGTAGATGGGTTGCATACTTTATGGAGTTCAGTGACTCCCGAATAAACTGCACTGCATTGATTCAGAACCGACTGTGACATGTGCAGATATTCCATGTGCACGTGCACATGATCAACGTGACTAAAGCGACTTCCTGAAGTATTCGATCACTAGTTTCCAGTATAATCTAAAACACACGGTCGTAAATTTGACGTGATTCGTCGCATTATGTACAGCTGCGAAAGGGCGAGCGGCGACAGCCTAAGTTTGTAGGTTGCTGAAACCTAGCGTTTTGTCCTTTGTCCTTTGAGTGTCTAGTTGGAATTTTTTAATTAATTCTACGTCTCTTATTTTTCAAATTTAATGAGCTAATAAGCCACCAGTGACGGGGACATGGAAGAGAAGGGAAGTGTCACGTATTCAATATTCTCCCTGTTTGGGTAGTTTTGTTTTTATGGAGATGTAATTCCTTTTCCTTAGTAAGAATTGTATTGTCGTGAGTGTAACAGTAGACTACAGGCTAACACGGGAGGATGAATAGTTGTGTAAACTGAAGTGAACATGATGGTAAACGGAACGTGGTGTTTTTAGATATTCATAGGAAGCTACAAGATTTCAAGAATTTGGAGCCATGTTAGCTACATTAAACACGTTGATTTACATGTCCGTTGAAGTACATGTTCGCATTGTTTGTGCAAATTTGGAAAATAAGATCACGTACAGCCTGCTAGTTGATTGGGGCATAGCATCATGTCCGGTTTATTCGAATGTAAAGCCTTTTAAAAATTTAATCAGTTTTATGCTCTCGCACACCAGAACTGTGCCTGTTTAAAAAAAAAATGGACCTGCTAGTTTTATTTCTACAAATTCCAAGGTTTGCAGCATTCCGAAACTGTCAGTACTCGGTGTTCTATGCCTGCCAAAATTGTAATTAAAAAGACTTATGTTTGCAGTAAAGGGAGTAGGTTGGTTGGGCAGTTGTTTTTACATTGTGCTATTCATTCTGCTGGATACCAGATTTAGATTATTTTGTTTGCTTAATATTTTCAATCGGCTACAATGGGAAATCTGGTACACACAAAGCACGGTAACGTGCCCTCCTTTTTGTTACGACTCAGTGTAATAATTCTTTACTTTTCGAAACCACTGCATTTACAAACGTATTTTTACCAACATGAAGTGGAATAGCACTTCGTTATTCAATAAATATAGAAGTATAATTAAAGAGTAGTTTTTTTAAGTGCGGGACTTAGGACATAAATGACATAAATGCAATATATGCTTTGAATTTTGTCAACAACAAGAACTGTAATTCATATTTATTATGATGTCATCCTTTTGAAGGCTGTTTGGGAAGACAGACCACCTACACGTTATGTAAAGGCTATCTAATTTTCACACGATTTTAAAAAGTTCAAGGCTTGTCGTCAATTTGCAAACATAATGGGCTTTACCTCTGCACTTTGAAAAAAACTGCCATGTAGGAGTTGCGACGACTGTCAATAATCCCGGGTGTTTACCAATAGGCTTATATTCCACTAGCTTCTCACGATACAAGTCCTTGTAATAAATAAATGTAGGTGGATGAGTATTTTGAACAAACTGAATATAGAAATAGAAATTAGCTCCGTCTAGTTATCCCTACCACAAGGCATAGAGAAAGATGAATAATTTGATGAACGAAGCAATTAATATTTTAGGTAGCTGCATGTGGACGTAGAAAGTAAGGAACACAAACGCTGCGGTAAAGAGAAATTTGTGAAAGTATGTACGGGGATTCGACTGAAAAGGGCTCATTGCATCAAAGCTTAAAAAAGGGAAACTGGCATGTTTGAGAGATTATCTCTCAAAGCAGCAGAGATACTTTCACGAACGCTTGACTTTATTTGTTTTGTAATTTAATGTTTAAGTTGGAGTATAATCCGATAGCTTGTTTCCATTTTACACGTAATATACCATTAAAAATATTCGTACGGAAATTTACTCAAATCTAACATTTGTAGTTTTCTAAATGTTAACACTTTTGTAATTATATCAAATACTACACACTGTTAAGTTGTTTTTTAGAAGTGAGCCATACACTAATGATAATTTTTCTAGACTTAAAAGTGCGATTAGGCTTAAATAGCCAGTGACATACACACCGTGCTTTTTTAACATTTGATTTCTTGTAAATTTTTGGATATGTCAATATGTAGATTAGCAAAGATCGAGAAGAGAACACGTAACTATTGACTGTTTAATGTCTTAGAAAGTTTTATATTATTCCTAGCTCGTGCATTTGGATATTATGGATGTTGTGTTCATATGTGCTTATTATGTGTAATGTTTATTTCATTTTATACTGCGCAGCGCGTTAAATATCCCAGTCAAACGTGATTTGAATACGCGGAGACAAATGTGCTTATCCTTTGAGAATATTTGACTCTTTCATTTTACTGTGTATATTCCGAATTATTTTGACACGTTAATGGCTATGCAAAAATTTGACATTTACTGACATTAAATGCAACCCTATAATAGAGAAATACTAAGAGTGTGAACCAGTCATTTTGCTTCCCTTGCACGTCCGTGTTTTAATACGGGTCAAAAGGCTAATTACAGGGTGGTACACGCTACTGGCAGAGAATTCAGTGTGGAGGAATCTGTAACACTGTGTACACACAAAAATGGAGAGCTGGAAGACTGCACAAAAAATCACTGTGTTTTGCACTCAGAAAGCCTTAAGGTATATGTAATACTGTATATCTGATTTCGTTATATTCAGTTACGTTTTAAATCATAGATATATCAGAGGAGCATATTTTATGCAAATAACGTGGACGTTAAAATTTATCAAATTTCTATATTCTGTTCATTAATCTGCCTTAATGACACAAGGAAGTAGTGAACTGTAGTTTAGAATTATCTGAATTGCAACACCTTGCAGTGTCAGACGAAAGTTCTGATGTTCTGGATTAACTTATCGCCTCCCCTAGCTCTACAGTAGATATGAGGCTTGGGACAATAGACTCCTCTATTTCATTGTGAAAAGTCCTCTAACACTTCTTCACATAATACATGTAATTAAAAGTAACATTCCCTTTAACATTAAAAATTGTTACTTATCTTCGGCGGTTGTTTAAATGCAAAACAGTACAATGTAAAATTTGTAACTCGAGAAGTTTTAATAAATCTTAAGCACATTGGACCGTGCATCATAGTGATAGTTGAAGAATAAAAGACCAACTTGATGTCACTATTTATTAAGTTTTATTTTACTTCTTCTATGCTCAACATGTTTCGGACATTAATACATCCATCATCAGGAGCCTGCGACTTTTCTATTGTGTCACCACATTGATCGTATGTTCTTGTTTCGACCAATGTGGTGATACACTAGAAAAGTCGCAGACTCCTGATGATGGATGTATTAATGTCCGAAACATGTTGAGCATGGAAGAAGTGAAATAAAACTTAATAAATACTGACATCAAGTTGGTCTCTTATTCTTCACGTTTTAATAAGTTGTACGGAAGGACTTAAGTTATTAAGCATAAAGTTTGACGGGTATTTTAAGTTGCTGTGTGGTGCAAGTGAAAAACAAAATCAAAATTTACACATTATTCTGCTCTATATCCTCAAACTTAAACAGTCTGTAGTCTAGACAGGTCATGTGAATGACATTCAGATATGAAGAGAGATTGTTATGGATGTAATAAATATGATAAAAGAACGGCTGTCAGAAATTGCGTGCTGGTGCCAGGTGCTGAAATGTGGCATACGCGTATATGCTGCTGCTGCTGCTGCTCAAGCTTTAGCATCGAGACAAAGGAACGTCGTGGGTGACGCGTAAGAAATTGGTATTGAGGCGACCAATCATCGAATTTCTATCGTTTTTTCTCCAAAGTCGTAACTCGTTCCCCTTTTTTATTATGTGGTGTCACGATTCAATATTGTGCCACATATCGCCACGTATCTCACAATATCTACAGTAGTACGTTTCAAGAAAATCTAAGACCTTATTCTAGTTATTTCATTAATTTCGTGTTAAATGTGGAGAGTCTTTTATAAATTGCGTTCGCCTGCGAAACGCGAATAGGAACTTCGCCATATATGTCTGTCCAGCACTTCGCATGTAACACTTGGTTCTAATTAGACGGATTTTTGTGAAATTTTATGTAATAGATTCTTAATAAAATCCGTTGAGGAATTTATGTTGTTTAAATCATGCAAAAGTAACGCGCCTTATATCTACACCTACATAACTTTATGATCTCTCGCAATAATTGAACTTTATGACTGAAAGAGGCTGTATTTTCTCTGAGGTACGTGCTGAGGTCCACCGAACAGTTTTGTAATTGAGAGAGAATCTGTCTTCTGTGACGTACGATATAAGGTTCAAAAAACAGCCAAGCACCGAACATCGAGCTCGATAGATGGTAAAAGCCATAGCTTGGCATATTTACACAATGGTGAACTATAGATTAGTTGTTAACACAAAGAGGGATCGTAGTGTGTGTGTTAAAATATTGTTTCTTGGAAAATGTTTAAGAATTTAACACAAGGAAGAATAGCTCAACGAGCGATCCAAAAGTGCTACTTCTGCGTATGTTTCCTATTTTATTTTAAATTTCTTCTCACGAAAATATTAAGTAGGTAAACATTTGGTTTTAAGCTACTCGATTAATTTAGAAACAGCTAAAAAACTTTGATGCTAGTGTTGAAGGTATGCGTGGCTTCGATAACTTAATGGAGAAAAGTTTCTTTCATATGCCAAGAAGGACTTTGAAATGAATGTGTTATAAAATTTACTAATGACGTAAGCCTGCATAAAATTATTGAACGGTACTGTAGACACCACTCCATAAATAAAACCAGAAAACATTAAGCAGCTCGGTATATTCTTGGGTTTAATATTTTGGAACGACGGTGAAAAACAAGATGCAAAGTATTGAAGAAATTAAGAGAAATAAAATTACGGGAATGCCTACTTGCACTCTTCAGCAAATTTTATGATGAGGAGGAAATCAAAGGGGTGGAAATGGGAAGAGGGGAAGAGAAACGCCTACAGGATGTTTGCATGGAAAACTTAAGGCAAGAGGCCACTTCGAAGACAGAGGGCTAAATGGAAGAATAATAGTGAAATATGTATAAAACAACTTTTTAGGAAATGTGAACTATATTTGTCTGGATCAGGACAGTGACAAGTAAACATTGTGAACACTGTAACAAAGGTTCGCGTAAAATACGACGCGAGGAATTTATTGAATAATGGAGGAAGTGTTAAATTGTGAAGAATGATGCTGCTACGAGTAATTAGTCGGTTATTTGTGTGATACGAATTATCATCTCGATCTCTCACAGTAACTAAGTTGCTAACGTCTAAATGACTAACTAAATGAAGAGTAGGCTTTCTTAATGAGATAATATTTTTTTAGTAGTCAAGGTATTCCCCGAACTTTACGGAAACTATGTTCCGAACACCCTGACACAGGCTTTTATCTTAAGTAACATACAGTCCTATAGGGCCACTTAGCTCCTACATTTTTTTCATCATCTTGGTTTTAAAAAATTACGTTTCTTAGCTTGAGAAAAATCAGGAAAACTCTCGGCCAGGGTTATCAATCTGTGGTCATTCTAAATTGGAAGCAGAAATTTTATCCACACTACAACGACTTTCGATAAAACACACACACTTATGACTGTACCGAACACTGTAGCAGTGGCTCGTTTGTCATTAGCACTGTAAATGATTGTCAGCATCTCTAGGCTAAAAAAATTATTTGTGTAGAGAATAATCGAACTGAGATAATTTAATGAAACACTTGCGTTCAACATAATCACTTATCACTTCTCTCCACTCATAGTTTTTTAAAAATTTGTTTATGCGGAAGTGTGTATTGTACTTTCAAACTGCGTAAATTAGTTAACTGAGAGATAAAATTCTTGAAACAAGTTTTCGATACAATAGGGTTAAATGTAAATTATTATCAAACCAACCTATGTCAACTCTTCCAACGTTTCTAGATATTTTATTTCCTATGCGGTTAGAAAATGGCTTCATTTCTCTCTATTCGATGTAGGTTTAGAGACAAAGATATGGACATCGACTTAATATTTGATTGACGCAGGTGTCTCAGACATCGCAAGTGTGACGCACCCATGGTAATGCCATTCCTTAATCATAGCTGGAAGTGAAATTTCTGGGGTTGGGGTTTCTGTGACAGCTGTCTCTCAGCCAGCATTAAAGCAGAAGTGCTCTTCACATAACTACAGAACAGCAGAGAGAGAGAAAAAAAAATGAATATGTGCCATCCGTGTGTTAGTTCTGAATTTATCTTGTAAAAACCAACGAAAGTGGGCCAATTTAACATAACTCTTCTTTAAGGTTGTACTAACCCAGCTGAGTGTCATAACTGTTGGAATTCATGAAAAAGAAGTGTAACATATCGCTAAAGGAAGTCTATGTTGTCGTTTGGTTTTCTGAATATACATGTTTAGAATCTCAACAGAGCACACGGGTAACTTTTCATAAGTATATATTAAAACAGTCACACATAACACTTGGTTTCTCAGTTTATTTGTGTTAGTGATTGAATTGGTAAAACTAGTGTTATGTGAGGAAAGAAAACCAACAAGATGCAACAATATAGATGATTTATTGTTAATAGTGGATATTGATTATTGACACTGTCTCAACATGTTTCGGGCATCTTTATGCCCATCTTCAGGAGAAAGACACTTGTTACTGCATGTGGAGTGTATTTTCTGGTAGTGCTGGATGTGGCG
>Ga0123357_10003860_pt1 | contig 17378 bp, 11 predicted proteins | sample TergutEmb28metaG_FD_89873 | JGI IMG/M metagenome (GOLD analysis project Ga0123357, IMG submission 89873) | Embiratermes neotenicus P4 segment gut microbial communities from Petit-Saut dam, French Guiana - Emb289 P4 | ecosystem: Host-associated > Arthropoda: Insects > Digestive system > Gut ... | reverse complement strand
TCTCCACACCTTCGTTCTCGTCTTAACCTTTTTACTTTCTGTCGTTTTCTCTTCTACCAGCTCCCAGTTCTCTTCCTTGGCCTTCCATCAGTTCTCTTTCCCATCTCCTTACAACGGCAGAGCCTACTAACAACAACCCCACATAATTAACCCTCCTGCTCTCCGCAAATGCTGTCGCTCTATAAACTTTAGTCGTCTCATCTGAGACTAACATGCCCTCTCATAACTGAAGAACAGTAGGTCCTCCGTCATCAGAATTAGAAGGGGAGAGGAGTGGTCCAAACGACCCATGCAGCACAGCCACCGAGGGGGAACTAAGAGGTGTGGGTAACGTACAAATAATTGTGACTGAAAACTACATTTTATCTCCTGAAAGGGTAAATGCTGCATTTAAAATAATAATAATAATAATAATAATAGGAACCTACCTCTTCCCGCGTCACTCGCGCCACGCCTCTCGGTGTCCGGATTCTCTCAGGCTTTCGCCCGTGTGTGCCGGAACACCCGGCGGATGACCGGATTATTTTCGCACCGAAATTGATGAGGCCATATGGGATCAGAACCACCGAGGTGTTCCTCGCCGAGGAGTTATTGTACTTATTATATCCTGGTGATTCTAACTTCTAAATCCACTTGAGTTGGGATTTTAAATTTGGATCTTAACGTTTTCAGTTCATTCATGGTAGAATAAATGCTTGTATGATTTCTAGACAGACGTGAAACAAATATGTTACATTTTAGATACATCATCATCGAGCTCTCTCTTTTTGGAAATGACAGAGTGCATTGTAAGCTATCGTTATCTGCTTTGAGTGGGGCTGTCGAGTACTGATTTGCAATATTGAAAGGCCTAATGTTGATGTACGTACGGTACACAAATTGCACTCGATTATACTGTTATCTGTTGTCACGTATCAGTTACGAAATGACGTAAGCTGAGTGGAGATGTTTCTTGCTGGACTGCTTGTCATGTTGTACATTACATTACGTGTTAGTATTATGAGACTGAATAAGGAATGCAGAAGTGCATAATATTGGTTTAATGATCACAGCACGACTCAAACAGACATCAAGCAAAGAATTTTGTATCTCAACAGAAAATTCCCTCAGCAACCAAATAACTTAATAACATGAAACATATTATTTTTATCTGTATCCTGTATTTGATTGAAGCATTCCATTGATCTCCGTCGGTCACAGTGGCCGCGCGATCTAAGGCGTAGGTCTACGGCCGCTCACATGCTGAGATTGTGGGTTTGAATCCCACCGGGGCATGGATGTTTTTCTGTTGTGAGTGTTGTGTTGTCAGGTAGAGGTCTCTGCGACGCGCTGATCACGTGTCAAGAGGAGCCCTACCGACTGTGATGCATCGTTGTGAATGATCTATAAACCTCAAGAATGAGGAGGCCATGGCCCGCGTTGGGCCGCAGCGCCACAAGAAAAAAAAAAACCACTGATCTAGGATGTAATGCCCGACCTGAGAGGAACAACGTGTTTGAGATTTGACCAATTTCTACAAGTCGAAGGAAAATCCTTTTCAGCGCCTCTTTTAAATATGTTAAATATTGTACATAAACGCGTGAACCCCGATTGACGGCAAATTGTAATGTCGACTGTAAGTGATCAGCGATCCGAATCATAAAACAGTGACCTGGCACGTTCCAGAAAATGAAAAATACCCAACCGAACTGCTATATAATTTTATATGTTCATGATAACCTTCGTCTTCTATGGATATCAATGAATGGCAATAGTCCCTGGCATGAGTTTTCTTTAATTGAATATTTCCCTAGGCATATGTACGTGTATTCCCATAGACGTCAAATAATATGGCCAACCAGCTTTAATAATTCCATCACTTCTTCCCATTGTTTCTTTGTAGATGGCAAAATAGCGATTAAATTCAAATGTGTTTCCAGATATCCACTTTACTTCATGCAGAAAGTAAGTTCATAAAAGCTCGGATATTTTTAATACGGAAATGTTAGGTGTGAGGTTAATTGCGTCGAATTTTCTTCGACTTCCCTGCAGTAATCACGTATATTGAGAGTTATTTCTGTTTTTGCTAAAATTTAAAAATTGTATAATCGAAGCAGTCACCTCGAAACGTATAGATACATAAATATTATAGGTGTTTACAATTTTCAGCTTTTACAGTGAGAAGATGTCAAACGGGCAGCAGTGGTTTCACACACGTAAATAACAAGTCAGCTGCATGTGAAAGGCATGTAATAACGGTGACGTGAAATTAGAATCGCAAGGGACCATTATTGAAAGCAGAGCTACAGTGGTTTCTGCACAGAAGGCGTGAAGTATAATGGTATTATTCTGAGAATTTACAAAATGTCAGTGTATACAAGACTGATCTATACCTACGTTTGCTCTGACAAAACCTTTTTTTTATTAAAAAGGCAATAAATACGTCTTTTCACGCTATCTTTTTTCCTCTGTTCCATTTTCTTCAGACTATGACTGTTCAATTATGCTGCCTGTCCACTTTCATTTCGGGTTCAAAAAACCCTGTTTCATCATTGAGATTTTGTATTAAAAATTCTTAAGTTGCATGATATTTGCATACCTTATAAACTTGGTAGAGGACATCCCGTTGTGTTTAAAGTAAAATATTAAATTTTTACTTCATTTTAATATTATACGTTGTAAACCAAGAACGTTGGAATTGACTTCATATTTCAGAAAATTTGTGTTTTTTAAATTTGTCCTTGCTATGTGGGAATAAAATCGGTTGATGGTGTTGCAAAACAGAGTAACGAATAGAGTATTTAAAAGTAAGAGGTACAGGTTAGAGGACAGTTATATACACTGGAGAATAAATTAAGTGAAATGAAATACGGAAACTGTAGAATGCACACAATATAATAGTCGCCAAAATTGTTGGACAAAAGAAGGTAATATTAATAGAATTATTCAGCTGCATGAAATCTGAGGTTTCTAAAGCGGTATTCCGGGATTTGACGCCATGTAGTCTCTCACAAAGGTACTAACGTTTTTGGAACTTAATAATATTTTAAGGAACCTACTAATGTTTTGGAAAATTTCGCCCTAAGTTTTTGGAAACTTACAAATATTTTATGAGGAACTTAGCAAATTTGTTTGACCTTACCAAAGTTTTGGGGAACTTCCCAGAGTTTTGAAAGGGTTTTTTATGAATTTACCTATATATGAGGAACGTACTTTAAACGTGAACTGCAAGACATCTCAGAAGTACCCAACGTTTAGTGGACTGTCACAGATTGGAGTGGACTTGCATGAAAACGGGATTAATTTCCTCGGTTCCGAAATATCAGATAATATGTTGTCCTGGATATTAATCTGAACTCCAAGCAGTATTCTGTACTAAAGATTTCCTTGAATAACTAGGTCTTTATTTTGTCAGGCGACGCAAATATAAGGTCTTAATTGCAGAATCACTTTCTGAGTAACGGCATGATAAATAAAAGGAAAGGAGCAAAATTGCCATCGAATAATTCAGTTAAATAAAACGGTCACGCTACAGATAGAGTATAAACACTTGCTGGTACGGCACAGTCCCCATGTGTTCTTGTGCGTGATTCAGACCACATAAAAATAAATATCGAATTTTCTTCATACTGAAAGCTTTGATATTATGCGTTACAAACATAAAACCTTTGTGGCTGCCGTCCCATATGTCATGTAATCAAAATGTTATTGTTGAAAAGCCCAGATCCGATTGAATCTGTCCTCGTTGCGTATCTTCTGGAACAGAATTTAAGATACTACTGATTTGTTACAGGGTTCCTCCATTCCAGTGTCTTTCATAGCCCCTTACGTTCGATGATACACGAACGGTTATCCTCTAGTACGTTCTAATGCCACCCATACTGTCAGCACTTTAAAGCACCGTGAACTTCCCGTAACAAAACATAAAACGTAGGAAAATATTATGTAACCATGCAACTTGAAACACAGTAATTACGTGTAAAATAGTTTAAGAAGATTGCTATTAATTTACAAATTAAAGCTGGACGTGAAGGAAGCCCGATTACCTCATTTCGAGAGCATGCACTTTGGAAATTGTTCCACAGTCAACCGGAGAGCTGCAAAGCAATCACACCTTCGGCAACCCACGAAAAAAGGCAAGGAAAGTAAAGGGTTGCAGCCTCGTTGCACAGAGCTCCAATGCCGGCGTAGAAATAGTCAATGAATTTACAAAATTACGAAAGAAATCTTTGTCATAATTGGAAGAAAGGATTTGATGAAATGTTGCTTATGAATCCTGAAAACAGCTGATGACGGAATTGAATGCCCCTTATTTAAACTGCCGTAGTTACTGTCTGTGTTACTTAGGCTACTTTAACACCTAACAGCCTGAATTTTGCCCCGAGAATGTATGTATGGAACTGTTATGATTCTCAGAGTAACCAACGAGTATTTTGCTAAAAAAGCATAACCACTTGATGCCTGGGATGAAGAAGCAGAATTCCGCCTAAGAGATTGAAACTTCGTTTCATGTAAAGATAAAGTGATCCCGTTACAGGCCCAGTGTGACCCAGAGGATGGGTAGAGGTATAGCTCTACTCTTCCATGACCGCGGTACTAGAAGGGGATGAGTGGTCAGCAGCACGCCTCGGCCGCACTTTACCCCGGGAAAGACCCGGTACCCATTTTACAGTAGGCTGGGTGGGCCCCAGGGTCGGTCTGGACGGACGGAAAATCTGGTCCCCACCGGGATTTTTTTAATTGATCTTCTATCTTTATTCTACAAAGGTTTGTGACATATTACAATGGGAGTGGTATCGATAAACCAGAAATAAAATAAAAATAAACAAAATGTCATAACACAAACCTTCATACGAAACTGTAAACGTCTGTATAACTGCCTGTGTCTACAGTTAATCAAGCCTTTATAAGTTCAGGATGCACGTTGTGCTCTGTTACACGGTGAGTGATCTGACTGTTATTTACTGGATGTAGCAATATACATCCATGAGTAGTGGCATGGTGTTGGAGATTTGTAAAGACGTGTCGCTATCATTCAGGACTGTCCACCGCTACTACGTCGCTTTCTGCCTGGACCACTGGCGTATTTGGCAGTTGCGAGCCCCTTGAGGTGCTTGGGATTCTGCAAAACTAAGAGTACAAGACTTAGACCCAGGTCCAGACTGCGTTTTGAAACGGTAGATCTTTGTCATTTGCGTATATCCTGGTTAGTATGGCATGTCCAGGACGGCGAGGAAGTTGGCAATGAATTTGTGTCGGTTTGACAGCATGTACATCTTCCACTTCGATCTCCGCATGAAGTCCATTAGTTCTTGTGGTAACAGGGTGCGCGAGTTATTCAGTCGGAAATTCACATAGAGTGCCAGCATCCATAGCACTGCGCGATGTCTATACGGAGGCCATAATTGGAAGTGGGGCCGTGTTAGCCATTCACTTGAGATGTTTGCAGCTGATGTACGTATAATCCTTGCTATTCTACTCTGTGCCCAGTTCCACATACGTCTTCCTTCCCCACACTCAATTAGTCGGTGTTCAAGGATGTCCTTCTGTCCACACTCTGTGCAGGCGTCAGTGTTCGACATACGTATGCGGTTGAGTCGTATATTCTTTGGAATGATATCATGAATTACTTCGTACCATGTCATTAAGTCCGAGATACGTACTGGTGTGGCTAGGAAATTTTTCCAAACTAGCTCCCAATTTGTTTGAGGCCACAGCTTTATGATTCGCATTTCCTGGATCGTGCTAACCGCATTCTTAGTGTTTGCAGAACTGCATATGTTCTCTTCTTGTATGTGTTGGCAGATTCAGTGATGCCTTGATTCTGGATATATGCTGCGTCTAAGACATAAGTATATATCCCAAAGCTGCCGGGATTAGGCCAGGATAAGGGGATTCTGGACTTTGGTCAGGATGATCCACTTCGCCATCCAAGCAGCAGTTACTGTTCCCACACGCTGCCCTCGGCACGTAAACGCCGTATTAATAGAGCTCTACTCTTCGCCCAAAAGTTGGTTAGGTTCCATCCCTACGCATCTCTATTGCGCTGGAGTGTGGATAGGGGAACTAGAAATATTTCGCCCCGCCAGAGGTACCATGAGATGACAGTATTGAGTTGTCGCAGGCCGTCGATCGGGATCGGGAATATTTGTGCCGAGTACCAGATTTTTGCCAGCAGATATTCGTGTACGAACCGGATCCTCTTGTCAAGTCTTAATTTCCTATAATACGCATCTTGGGCTGCAGCGCGTACCTGTTACATGACTCTGCACCAGTGCTCCTTGTTCGATATGTTGCTTCCGTTGGTAAGCTTGAAGCCCAGAATTCTTATCTCCTCGTGATATGAGATTACATTATCTTCTTGTTCGCGTCCAATCCACCCATCGCTAGAGCCCTAGACTTATCCATGTTTATTTCCGCTCCTGTTGCTTCTTCATAGATGTGGAGTATTCCTTGAAATGTCTGTACTTCATTCGGCTCAGTCAGGAAAACGGTTACATTATCTGCAGACGCTACAGTGGCTGTTCCTGGTTTTCCACGTCCTATCCCGGCGCCCTGAGTGCCTCCCCCAGATTGTGTAGCAGTGGGTTGATATATATATATGGCATAGAGTTGCATACTGAAGGGACAGCTCTGTCGTATCGAGCTATGGATTGGAAAACAGTTTGATTTGAAGCCATTTATTTTGTACCTCAGATGTTGCGTTCCTGTAAAGTCCCATGATTCTTTGTACGAATAGGTCGCCAAATCCATATGCTCGAAGGATTCCGTCCAAGTATCAGTGTGATATTCTGTCAAAGGCCGAATGGAAGTCAAGGGAGATTACACAGTGGATTATTTGTCGTTTCCACATGTGCGATAACGTCCCTTATTGTCGCAACAGCTTCAAACAAAGACGTCCCCTGAATTCCGCAATGTTGCTATGGGTGTATTAGTTCCTGTAGAATTGGTTTCAACCTGTTAACTAGGATTCTCGCTAGTATTTTGTAGTCTGCGTTTAATAATGTCAATGGTCTATAGTCCTCTATACGTACTGGGTGTGGCTTTTTGTTCCTTTACTCTTTGTGCCATTAATGGATCTTTTAAAAACATGCAGTTCATTATTTGTACAAGTTCTATTTGAATACGTCCCATTCGGATCTGTAAAATTCCAGGCCTTTGCCGTCTGCGCCTGGCGCTTTATGTGGTTTGCCTTGGGATATTGCTTTCCATAATTCGTCCACCGTTATGGGTTCAGTCAGTGTGGAGTTTATCTCAGGTGGTATAGGTCGTATGCCGCGTTGTAATATTTTTTACATACAGTCTTCCTGTACGTCAATAGATTGGAATGCTTTCTGAAAATGTGTCGTGAAGGCCTTCATTATCGCTGGGGATGTTCCCTGCGTCACTCAGTTGCCATCATGTATCGTGCTGATCATTCGGTTTTCTTACATTTTCCGATTTTTTATAAGGTGGTGTAATGAAGGGGGTTCTCCTTCTATTCTGTCATGTTCAGCGGTGTTTAGCATCACCCGTTGTCGATGTGTTTTTTAGCCGAACGATTTTTGCCTTAAGGCTCTTCAGCTTGAGTATCTTGTTGGCGTGTTGTCCCGGATTCCGCACAACATCATAAATTACTGTATAGTAAAAATCCTCCATTCTGCGTCGGTCAGCATTCCTCTCTGCTCCTCCTCGGGTAAATAGTAGTTTTATTTTATGTTTCACATAGTGTATCCACCAATGCATAATATCCGGGTATCGCTTAATGTGCTTCGTCCATTCGTTCCACGCTTCCCTCAGCTTCCTTCGAAATGTAGCGTCTTTCAGAAAGGATGTGTTCATACACCATCTGCCACTCCCTCTAAGGATTATAGGCGTCGCGAGTTTGATCCGAATGAGTACAGCTAGATGGTGCGTAAAGGCTGCGGCAATAGTCTCTGCACACTGCTTGTTGCATAATAAGTCCTCTGACAGGTATATTCTGTCTGTACGTGCCACACCGGCTGGCATATAATGGGAGTATACGTGTTGGTTCGTCTCTATATCCCAGGCATATTTAAGCCGAAGGCCGTTAATCAGTCTTTCTGGTGCTCTACTGCAGGTACGCTGGCCATTGTAATCATTGTTGTTAGTTACACAATTAAAATCTCCAGCCAAGATTAATTCGGTTGGACTTAGGGGTAACCGTCCTAATATACCTGAGTTAAAGAAATCCTCCCTTTCGGCTCTTTTTGCAGTACCTGAAGGGACATAAATATTTACGATACAGGTGTCATTGAAATACACAGCTTCCTCCTCCCAGACGGTATGCGTTCTATTCTATGGAGTTGTATGTTTAGCTTGTGAAGAATGGCTGTGCCCCGGCCCGTACTTCCTATGTTTATGGTGGAGTGGTACCCCTTACAAACCAGTCTGTCACCTTCCGTTACTTCCTGCAGTAGGGCTATGTCTACATGTCGGTGAACGAAATCTTCCAGCATGCGAATTCCATTGTGAGATTCGATCCCGTTTATATAAGTACATTGCTATGTGTATTGTATGTAATAGAGGAAGGAGGGGTTGGGGGCATTTGCTTATTTGCTGGGGTTCTTGATTCTCGTTTTGCTGCGGTTCCGGGTGCGCAGTACAGGGTCATCGCAGTCTGTTTTTAGTTTCTTTGGGCGACTAGTTTTGGTCGATGGGCTCGCCATGGAGTGTCCCTCTTTGGGGAGGTTCTCGTCCCTAACATCGTATGAGTGTCGCCGTTCCATCTTATTCGATTACCCCTCCAGTTCATTGTTATGTGTCATCGTCGTTACCGTTTCTCCTGTTGCCTTATCTCCAGGTGTGCCTTGTTGATCTATGTTGTGTAGCATAGTGCTCGGTTGTTGGCACTCATTCCCAGGTCTTGCGAATCGACGCTCCTTGTAATCGTCTCCTTGTGTGTCCATGGTAAAATGTTCTGGGATCAGAGATTGGGACAGCGCATCGGGTTTTTGTCTGCCCAGACCTCTACTCAGCTCCTGCATGGCTTGTGCCTGCGTACACATGTTCGGATTCGGGGATTTTTTCACTATTCGGGAGGGGCTCTCCGGCCTGTCTCTAATCCCGTTATCCGACTGCCTTGTTGGTATGTTGTGATGGGAATCACGTGCTGCATTGGAGTCAGTGTCAGCCCATGTTGACCTCAGGCCATATGTTGGGGGGTCCAAACGCTTTCGACGAGGGCATTCGACTTGCTGATGTCCAGGCTCGTTACAGCGATAGCAAGTCGGTGGTTGCCCGTCATACGATATCAGGACGTCTTTGCCCGCTATAGTCAAATGGGAAGGCATGTGTCATTTTAATTTGATCTCTACTATCCTTATGCCGTTGAAACCCTTATATCTATATACGGCTGCCCATATTTCGTCCCGTATGTGCACGATTTCTCCATATTTGGAGAGGCTTTCCTTTATCGTAGCCTCCTTGAGTTCGGGCGCTAGACCTGCTATCCGTATTCCCTTGGTTCCCGTACCTGCTATTTCTACACCTACTTGCGAAATTTTCCCATTGTCATGTTTGTACTCACATGTTCCATTTCTATCCTGTAGTATCTATTTCATCCTGTCTTCATTGTAGAATTTGATGAACACGCGACGTCTGGACCCATCCACTTGTATCATCTGGATGTCTTCTTCCACCAGCCGTAATGAATCATGGATCCATTCATGAATATTATAAGCCGAGATCCTAGGGCTACGCGGGTCAAAAATGCATACGAACGTAGCTAGCCTGTCACTCATGTTGATGCAGCTACACAATACGCTTTCTGAACTCGCGATTCACTTACAACACTCTCTGTTGTTCTGAACTACTACACTCCACTGAACACTCTCTATGCGGTCGCTCCAGACCGCTGCTCAGCGCAGAATGACCGGGATTCGATCCCGGACCCTCCAGCCCGTAGCCAGTCGCTATACCGACTGAGCTACCCGGCCCACCTTCGCTTCTTGTACATAATTTAAATCATCTTTCGCCCTCCAAACGGTCCATATCACGTTACGCCTGTGTGGCGAGCGAGCGGTTATGGAGGCCTTATCAGCCCTCAGCAGCACGTCACTGGCGACATCCTTTGCCCGCTTTCACCTGTATGCTTTCTGTAACGTCGGAGTTGACCTGCGTTTTCCCTTCTTTCTCCTTCCGGTACGCGGTTCATCCTTCACACAATATTCGAAGCTTTCCCAGTAAATGCAGCATTATAAGCTGCTCAGCCTGCCTGTTTTATCAGTACGGAAGAATTAACGACATTTCGGAGATTGCCTCTTCCTGCCTGAAGAAAATTGGTGAAGGCAGTGTCAAAAATGTAGTAAAACGTGTTCCATAATGGGCTGCTCGCCCGAGTACGTTGATACTAAAGATACTGGTTGAGTATTTACACAAATATGTCCATAACCTTTCATGGACAGGTAATTTTTTTAATTCAAGTGCACGAGACAAAAGATTTCTAAAAACTTCTTTTTTCTGAAAACTTATCAACAAGCAATACTTATTTGTTTGTGAAGGGGGCAAAGGGGTGAAGGTCGTCAATCACATTTAAGTTTTATTTTGTATAAGAATATAACATAAATAGAACTTAAGTTGTGACGCCCTCACTCTTTGTGTCTTCAGTACAACGGGATGTCTCTCGTAAAGATTGAATTCTTTTCTCAGATTAAGCTGTCGCTGCCTGAGATTTCTGTGATGCAAATGAACTAATGTTGCATAAATTCACGAATAACTTGATTTCTAGCTCTATCTATTCGTATCTGCTATTCATATCTTTATGCCGGTCCCGATGGCCGTGCGGTCTAAGGCGTAGGCCTGCGACCGCTCGCCTGCTAAGATTGTGGGTTCGAATCCCACCGGAGGCATGGATGTCTGTCTGTTGTGAGTGTTGTGTGTTGTCAGGTAGAGGTATCTGCGACGAGCTGATCACTCGTCCAGAGGAATCCTACCGACTGTGGTGCGTCGGTGTGTGTGATATAGAAACCTCGTGAATGAGGAGGCTCTGGCCCACTGGGGTCTGTTGCGCCAAAAAAAAAATCATATCTTTATAAAAGGACAGTAATGGCGTCACATGAGAACGTAAAGTTGCGTAATATTTATAAGCATGTAATGTGCAATATATCTCATATTTTAACCCCCCCCCCCTTACGCCTTATGATTACTAATTTTGATGTTGAGATTATGTGTCAATAAATATCAGGTATATATAGTTTTTATGCAAATTAATCATAGGGCTAATTTCCATAGTATTCTAAAATATGTTTTTCAATTTCATCTGTGTTTAATTAAAAATTTTAATTGATAATTACGATAAAGTAAAAATCAATCATGCTATGAAAATCGTTGCATTAAAACACACAATGAATTAATTTAATGTGCAATATAGGCCTACAAGTTATCGAGAAATTTGGTTGAACGGTTTTTCTCAGTATTGGTGGATGTCTGTTAGACTTTGTACATTCCAGACAAAGGTGTTTCGTTTCTCTTTTTTTCTTCACTGGAATGTCAAGACGGTACATTCGTATCTCTCCAGGCACGTACATCAAAATTATTTCGTTCGACTCTGTAGGCTATAGTGGTGTTGATAAAGGGAGCCATTAAATAAGCGTAGAAATGTAAACGGTATGGGTTACAAGTGGAATATTAGTACAACTGACATTTCATCTGTAAGTACACGTACCTATTCTCGCTAGAATAAGCAAATCAGAGAGATACGCACGTTGAAGATATGTCTACTGTAGCAATAATAAAAATAATTTTGGAATTTTTTATTCTGTTGTATTTATTTCTTTATTTTTTTATTTTGTGCTATGACCAACAAATGCACAAATAATTGACAAATTATCACACTCCTCTTACATGTAACGACACTACTGGGTCATCCTCAGGGAGTTCGTAGTTGGTACCTTGCCAAGTTACACAAGTATGTCAAATGCAGTAGTTGGTAATATAATTTAAAATTAAAATTACAAACATTTGACACACTTGTGTATCTTGGCAGACTCCCTGAGTATGACACAATAGTGTCGAAACATATAGGGGAATGTAATAATTCGTCGATTAATTGTGCATTTGTTGGTCCTAGTACAAAATAATGAAAGAAGCCCGGTACATTTATTAAAATAAAAAAAAACACTTCTGAGATTATTTTTTCTTCAGAAGCAACCAGTTGGAAGCGTTATATTCGTAGGATAACCTAGATGTGAACCTTGTGTGGTCTGGTAGAGGATATCAGCTTTTCTGAGAACTATATTGCTTTCATTTTCGGAGTTGTTGAGTAGTGCGTTCTTCCGAAACTTTGGCAACCACTAGCAGACTATAGGATGCCATGAAGATTACTGGGGTATGAGCAGTAAAGGGGTTTGCGTCTATGAAGATGAGAATATCAAACTCATCTAAACAGTTCAGCTAAGGAACAAGGAACTTTTTAAGCCACTAATTGTAACATGGAGATGTGTCATTTTGAAAATAATACATAATGGAATTTTGCCTTAGCTTTTGGACTTACTCTGATTATCAACTCAGAATATTAAAATATAACTTACCCTTTGTTTCTTGTATGTGAGACTCTTGGCTTTCACCATAAGTAAAGCACGAAGTTTGAGGGTGTTTGAGAACAAAGTGATGAAGAGAATATTGTGTCAATGCAAGGAATCTGACGGAAGAAAGGGAGATTTTGTACAATAAAGAAATAGCTTCATACGTTTCACTTTTTACCAGAAAATATTAAGGGGAATAAAAAGCCGAATAATTTGTAAAGGGAATAGAGCGCACGTGGAGCATACACGGTAAACCTAGATGTAAATGGAAGGTAAAAGTTACAGTTTACTTTTGTCTTCTAGGGTGGGATGTGTAGGAAATCACTGTGATGATAGAGACGGCAGGGTACTCCGAAACGTCAGCAGACATCTACCAAAATATACTATTAATTTTTAACGTAAATTTGAAAGAAACAAATGTTCGAACATAGAGGCTGGCTGAATGTGGAATCAGTGGAGACATCTTGTGAATTCTGCAATGAAATGTCGACGACTATCGAGTTGAGAATTTTTGACTAGTTGAGAGCATGTTAACTTCTGAAGGAGAATCAGTACTACGTTGTATGCGAGGGTCAACCAGGTACTGGTCTACTACGCACAACAGTAGCAAGTTGACCCTCGCACATAACACACGCTGGCTTTCGAAAAGGAAGATAAGATCATCTAGAGATTCACCAGAACAAGAATATAAACATTATAAACTATCTCATGACCAGTTCGATAAATTATTCCAGGAAATGTAAGGAAAGGAAAAAATTGACAATTAAAAAGAGAGAAAAAAACAGAACAAACGCATATACAGCGTATACACAAAAGAATGGTGCGGTTTCAAAAGTTAACAAGAAATACATTTCTCACCTACGGGCACAACGTACACCGTCAGCAGCAGCAACTGTCCAAGTTTCTCATGCGCTACCAGCAGTTCGCTTCTTATGCTTACTGCGGGGCCGCGGGACCAGTTTCCAAGATGGCGTCGCAGCAGGAAAAGGCTTTCTGTGTGCTCCGTTTTGAGGTGTCCAGATCTGTGATTACAGTGCAGCGTGAGTTTCGTGTACGGTTTAGAAAAGACACACCTGCCAGGTGTAATCACAGACCTGAACACCTCAAAACAGAGCACACAGAAAGCCTTTTCCTGCTGCGACGCCATCTTGAAAACTGGTCCGGCGGCCCCACAGTAAGCGTGAGAAGCGAACTGCTGGTAGCGCATGAGAAACTTGGACAGTTGCTGCTGCTGACGGTGTACGTTGTGCCCGTGTAAGATGAGAAATATATTTCTTGTTAACTTTTGAAACCGCACCATTCGTTTGTGTATACCCTGTATAAAACACAACGTAAAACTATATATATATATATGTGTGTGTGTGTGTGTGTGTGTGGACTAATTTGTGACAATCTACGAAGTGATGATGCAAGGTAACCAAGTAAATGACACGGCGATGAACGGCAGAAGAAGGGTGTAAAAGAAGGATATAGACCTGTTCTAACACATCGAGGGAGGGTAATATTTTTTACACTTGTAGTAAAATTTTTAGTTCATTTTTAATATATTTCAGAATTAATTCGTAATCCCAAATGTTAATATCAGCTTTTAATGCAATTTTGGCATCGTCTCGGACACAAATTCGCTGTATTTTAAATACAGTTATAAAAACTGAATATTAACATTGTTAGGATGACGTCTGCATCCGCGGAACGGCAATGAATGGTTGTATAACTTGCCATTCCTTATACATGTTTGTTGGAATGATGAGGACCAAATTTCTGTTTGACATAACATCAACAGAATAGAAACCGTTTGATACGAAAGTACCACCCCCGACTTCAACCTTGAAAATGAATGTCTTTGTACAAAACATTGATAATCATCAGCCAAACTAAACGGTTTCATGTTTAAGAACAGCGCATTTTTTTTCCACTGAGGAACCTAAAACAAATATTAGGTATAAAGTAGTACAGCAGGAAATTTATCTCTTCATCGAAACGTCCAGTCCGACTTCCGGGACCACCCCAACCTCCTACTTAATGAATATCGGGGGCTCTCTCCCCAAGGATAAACCAGCCGCGACGTGAAGCTGAAACTCACATTCATCAAGTGCCGAGGTGAGAAGGTGTTGAGCTGCACTCGCATCCCCCCTCATGTGTTCATGGCATGCACAAGGAAACTTTACATAGGAGAGTCTATTGTGTTTGTTTGTTTGTTTTCTGCGCGACAGCGCCCAGTGGGCCAGGGCCTCCTCATTCACAAGGTTTCTAGATCACACACAACGACGCACCACAGTCGGTAGGATCTGAGAGTCTAGTAGTTATAGACAGTCCACCCGGTGTTAGTTTGTGGGATTCTGTAAACCCTTAATATCAAATATCAGACAGATCTGTTTTTGCATGTAAGGCCATACATTAAAACACACTGAAGCCAACATTTTACATAAATAGCTACTTACCTCGTCCACAAGTTGGAGAGTGTTAAAATCGCCAAATTAGAGAACCGTAAAAAAAAAATGTAAAGTTGTCGCCGAAGTGTAAGCCAACAAAAGCACACAGTTCGTCAGAATCACAATAATGTTATAATGCGCCAACTGGTTCATGTTCCGAGCCTCGCTGGCCCATCATGAGGGAGTGCAGAGTTACATAAACAATCCTTTTACCTTTTAATCTACTCCAGTATGCAGTAGAACCGTCGTAAATTCTTCCATGTGTGATGGATCTGTGCACGGTAATTGGTACAGCCTGTTGGTCTGAAGGTGTTCGCGGTACCAAGGTGTGGAAGGCTGTCCCATTACGGCCCTGGATAGGCCTATATGTTTTCAGATGGTTGAGGTTCCCAGGATTTCTAGAAATTCGGCAAATGAAGGTTTGTCACCACTACGAAACCACCGCGTTTACCAAGCAGCAGATATCCGTTGTACTCTGATGTTTATTGAACCGTTCATCATTGCGATAACTGAAGAATAAAAAACCAACTATATGTCACTTGTTATTTTATTATACTTCTTATAGGCTCAACATGTTTCGGGCATTACTATGCCCATCATCAGGAGCTGGCCACTATGATATTGTTTACCACATTGGTCGTGTCGTTCTTGGTATGCTGTATGTTGGAGGTGAGGTGCAGTTAGGCTGGAGTAGTGTCAGGGTTGCAGGCTGAAGCACAACTGCTTGAGCCTGCAGCCCGGACACTACTCCAGCCTAACTGCACCTCACCTCCAACATACAGCAAACAAGAACGACACGAGTAATGTGGTAAACAACATCATAGCGGCGAGATCCTGATGATGGGCATAGTAATGCTTGAAATATGTTGAGTCTATAAGAAGTACAATAAAATATCAAGTGGCATCTAGTTGGTTTTTTGATTCTTCAGTTATCAAGTGTCTAATGACCCTTACACTAACATTGCATAACAGGTTCAGAGATCAAACACGTGTTTGAATTTGCAGTAGTTAAAAAATTCTATAATTTCTGTGTAATAATATTAAGGAAAAAACTTGAAATTGAATAATTTCTTAGACTGAAATAAATGACCAAAATATGTCATGCTTATTGTAAAACACCGCTATCGCGAACGTTTCTTCTCGCCGTTCATGTTATTTTGTTATTCTAGGACTAACTAATACCTCAGACAGCAAACCACAAAAATATTCAGGAATATTTAGCACATGGCAGCAGTTTAGCACCAAATTCAAGAGCTGTCTTAGTCACAGTTCTAGTATTGTGTGAGATGTGAGGTTCTGGCAGCTGTGTTGCTGAAAGTTCAAGTCTTACTGGATGTTAGGCTCTGTCGCTCGGCATCTAGTTACCGACATTTTAAAGAATTTTATTTAATTAAAATCGATGTCAACTACTTTCATAAGAACAAGGAGTGCTTGATCCTGAAAATGAAACCACTACAATACTTCAGAACGTCACGATATATTTATCAATCGACAATTCGTAGAAAACCAGGAGGCTTCATTTTTCACTGCTCTTAGACATTTCACGGAATGTACAAAAAAAAAGACAGGATAGTCTATTACCGTATGATCTTCACTCCAAACTTCGTGAACGTTCCTCATTTGGTTGAAACGTCTTTGAGATGAACAAACACACACACACACACACACACACACACACTCTAGTCTACTGTATACAGTATACTGTAGCCCATTACGTTATAAAATATTAACGTAAAGGCAGAGGTATAACTTTTACCTTTGCATGCCATGAAGTTGTGTGGGTGCAGAAGGTATATAATTCCACGCATTCTTAACCTCGTCACTAGTAGAGTTGATCGGTTATTTTTACACTCCAGCCACTCCATCTCAGGCGGATGAAGTCACGATATGCTTCAGATAGGAGCCTCGGTATGCCCCAGTGCCGGTATCATCCCTTCCGAGAACAGATAAGCCTCTTATTCTTGTCCTGTGATGTGAAAAAAATAGCATTTGTTGACTGCATTATTTTTGTAATATAATCTCCAATTGAACCCTCAGTTTGGCCTTTCATACTCAAAGTATGTGCGGATTTTGAGTGGGCCTAACGAAACCAATGATATTTCTAACACATTTACGTTATTTATCTCTAAAAAGTACCGTATATTTGATCTGATTATTTATATTTCAAAGTAAATGTTGAGTAACAGTATGATAAAGTGATCGCCACCGTCTTACAACTGTTTGATAACGCTTAAATTCAAATTGTTACTAAAATTATTTTCGGCAAGATTTTAAGAAAAGCTTCTTAGTTGAAGAATAAGCGACCAACTTGATGTCACAGTTTATTAAGTTTTATTTCACTTCTTCTATGCTCGACATGTTTCGGACATTAATACATCCATCATCAGGAGCCTGCGACTTTTCTATTGTATCACCACATTGGTTGTGTGTTCTTGTTTCGATG
>Ga0123357_10003859_pt1 | contig 17382 bp, 8 predicted proteins | sample TergutEmb28metaG_FD_89873 | JGI IMG/M metagenome (GOLD analysis project Ga0123357, IMG submission 89873) | Embiratermes neotenicus P4 segment gut microbial communities from Petit-Saut dam, French Guiana - Emb289 P4 | ecosystem: Host-associated > Arthropoda: Insects > Digestive system > Gut ... | reverse complement strand
TAGATACTGTAAAGAAAAATGCAGAAGCTTTAGTAGCTGCTACTAAGGAGATTGGACTAGAAGTAAATGCTCATAAAACTAAGTGCATGACCGTGTCTCGAGATCAGAACGCAGGACGAATTCACAGTATGAAGACTGATAATAGTTCCATTGAGAGGGTGGAAGAGTTCAAATATTTGGGAACAACGTTAACAAATCAAATTTCTATTCAGGAAGAAATTAAGAGGAGGCTGAAGTTACGGAATGCTTGCTATTATTCGGCGCAGAATCTTCTGTCATTCAGGTTGCTGTCCAAAAATTTAAAGATCAAGATATATAGAACTATAATTCTGCTCGTTGTCCTGTATGGGTGTGAAACTTAGTCGCTGACATTGAGGGAGGAACGTAGGCTGAGGGTTTTTGAGAACAGGGTGTTGAGGAGAGTATTTGAGCCTAAGAGGGACAAGGTAATAGGAGAATGGAGAAAATTACATAATGAGGGGCTTAGGGATTTTTATTCCTTACCCAATATTGTGCGGGTGGTAAAATCGAGAAGAATGAGATAGGCGGGGCATGTGGCGCGTATGGGAGAGGGGAGAGTTGTGCACAGGGTTCTAGTGGGGAAACCTGAGGGAAAGAGATAATTGGGGAGACCCAGACGTAGATGGGAGTATAATATTAAGATGGATCTTCGGGAAGTGGGAGAGTGTGGAGACTGGATGGAGTTGGCTCAGGATAGGGACAGATGGCGGGCACTTGTGAATACAGTGATGAACTTTCGGGTTCCATAAAGTGCGGGGAATTTCTTGACTAGCTGCAGAACACGTTAGCTTCTCAAGAAGGACTCTGCTCCATGGAGTAAATAAGTAAGTATGGATAAAACCGGCCATGGATTGAGGATGGTTTGGGGTGGTATCCGTGTGGAAGGCTGAAGCAAGGCTTCAGCCTTCCACGCGGATACCACCCCAACCAGCCACACCGAAACTCCAACACATCGAAACAAGAACACACGACCAATGTGGTGATACAATAAAAAAAAGTAGCAGGCTCCTGATGATGGGTGTATTAATGTCCGAAACATGTTGAGCATAGAAGAAGTGAAATAGAACTTAATAAACTGTGACACCAAGTTTTTCTCTTATTCTTCAAATATCACAATGATGCACGGTCCAATATACATATCGCAACCTGTTTCCGGTCGCTGAGTAAACCTGTTGTCAATAGGACCATTTGCCACTAAACTAAATACTATGTGACAACCATAATGATACATAAACCAGACGCCTGGCATAAAGCTGCAACACAAGCGGGGGTTCGTCACCTCGCGCCTAATGCCTCTGGAGTGCCAATTGTGATAGGACATAAAATCAGACTGAGGTGACGATATTACGGGTACCTTTGGCCTAACCCCACTGTCTAATGTAATGGTGCTGAGGTGTCGACGTTACATTCACCTAACCCTACTGTATAACGCAATGGTGTTGAGGTAAATTTGTTACATTTAACGTAACCCCAGTGTCTAATATAACGATGCTGAGGTACGAGGATTACCTCATCAATAATTCTATGCTCACTTTTTTTTATTTTCGAGGAGTACGTCAGCAAGCATGAAGAATGTGCAAAAATAGTAAATTCAATATGGACTTACACAGTTCTTGAACGACACGTCACTTCCCAGTTAGCTTTGACACACTTGGCCTATGACTTTAACACGTCTAAACATTGTGCAAAACAAGTGGGTGTTTGTGCCTGCAGCCCTGCGGTTAAACGATCGTATTCCGTTCCGCAAATGCAAAAGAAGTTAATGTTTTATATTAGAAATTGAAGGTTGGGAGTAACATTCCTCGGCGCAACCTCCGCCCTGTTGTTTGCTCATTTCTTCTCCAGTACCTTAGCATTGTTGAGTGTTGAATGACTTGAGACATTTTATTTTATGTCGTGGAGGAGAAGAAAGGGGGTGGGGGAACACGTACACAAATCGAACGTATGTTACCTTGACAGTCTTCAGGTCCTGTAAGGATGAGACTCTCGGGTAAACCCGGCATTTTATTTCTTATGAGCACGTAACAGTTTCCCCTACCCTTTGTCACCTGCCATCATGTGACAAGTTCACTATATCTGTGAGAGAATCGCACCGTCTTCTTCAGATTTCTGTGTGTCGTGCGACCTGTCGCATCTTCACTTCATTCTCCACTCGTCAACACCATACGACGTTGACTAGGCCATTCACAGGTTAGTTCAGTGGTTTTCAAACTGTGGTGCACATCTCTCCAGGACTCAAGACGTACACATTCAATAACATACAAATGACGTTTCGGGCACCTGCCCCTGCACTGGTGTCCCATACAAAAATGCGAGTGACTTTTTTTTTAACCTTGTATTTGGCCAAAGTCATAAATTTCAACTCGCGATGTGATTTGTATTAAGTGCTGTCTCAAATTAAGTAATATTCTTCGCCGCATTGTGAGAGTGCTTACGTCGTTGTGACACGTGGTGCGGCCCACAAAATAAATAACGAAACGTGTGAAGATGTTGAATCAATTTCAAATTTGTCAATGATTTCCGTGTAAGAGTCGTGATTCTACCAAACTTCAGGCATTTCCAGCATTTCGTTTATAAGAGGAGCAAAAATTAGTGCACTTTTTCAATCTGCTAACCAATTTTTCCCAATTTTCGCCTATTCTAGACCCATCATGAAGGATTTACCTTTCCAATATCTCATAATCCTTTGTTTGAGCCACGTTAATATCTATAGTACGAAATATATCAATTACCTAAGCATTTTCCTTACAAATTCGTTGGCGTAACTACTGTCTGTGCATAGTCTAGTGAGTGAGAATATCAGAAAGAGGTACGTGGTGATTAGTATCGTTTATTCCTACTTAAGTGTCGATTTGTTTTGTATTTAGGTGGGCAAGTTGGATAAAAGTTATCACTTTTGAACCGATTAAAATTCATAAGATAGGAAATGATGGGAACTTAATTTCGCTTTACAAGTTTGTCCTTTACAAGCGGTTTTAGAGGAAAGAATTATGCTCGTAAACCTAGGAGTTACTGTAATGGGCCCCCTTTTTCAAAAAAAAAAAATGGAGGAATTTGTTGGCCAGCCGAGGATTTGTTACATCCTGGAGAAGGACTATGCTCCGTGGCGTTTCGTAGTCTGCAGGGTCTGAGGACTATAAATAATGAGTGACTGGATTAAGCCCTAGTCTTGTGATACCCTACATGGGGATGCGTCATGAATTCGACGTGAAAAATTCGAACTAACGGCAAGGGGAGGGTAGGTACGATGTTTAGAGGGCTAATCAATTCAGTCAAGAACACCCACTCAAGTACCCTTGACGAAGCCAAAATTTACTGTGTTTCTAGACAGTGCGACATGCCCACAACACATGACATTACTTGCAGTTACAAATGCGACGCCCTACCCATGATTCGGAGCGTCACACAAAGTGGCAGAGGTTCACTCTATTTCTTTTTCCCAGAGATATGACGTCATGTATTTTGGTAGCTGAATACTAGGTCTAGGTGGGATATCACTGCCTTCATCTGCAGGGAAGATTCTGAAGATGGAATCAGAATTTCCCTCCTGCCTGGCGGAGATCAGCTCATCAATTCCTTGGACTAAAAATACGGCAAGTTTTGTAAGTCTTTGACGCACTACACAGACTGTACCAGGACGCTATTTACTTTCGCGGTACTCTCTGTGGGTGGTCATAAAAGGAGGTACGGCCTTCATGCCTCAGATTTTCATAGTACTCACAAAAGCTAATCAAAATTATGTGTGGATCTAATATCGGATAATACATGGACATATTATGTACTGTGTTGTAACTAAATCGGAAGACGCATGAGCATATTCTGTAATGAATTTTAAACAAATCGGACAAAAATATACACCGTGCGGACAAAACTTCATGTACGGTTTTGTGCTTTATGACTTTTCACTGCACCCAAGCTTGAACAGCTCACATTTCCTCATTGTTACGTGTCGAAAACTTCAGTATGCTTTTTTACTCAGATCGGTCAAGAAATATGACAAAGAAGAAAAATTATGTGCGTCCATAAGAGGAGTCCTACTTTTAACTTATGACTCACGCTTTCTCAAGGGCTTTCTCTAAAGAATTGCCTTGCAGAATTTGGTTAAAATCCAACAAACGGCTTGGTCGCTGATATTAGGTCACCGACGGACAGATGGACGGAGGTCGACATCTCTACATAAAACATTCCTTTTTTGTATTTTTCAAAGGACACATAAAAACAGAATTGTCTACAACTATGAAGTTTAATTTTATTAAAATACCGCTGATCCAAAAGCAGAGTCATAGCCTTATCAAAATCCGAAACGGGTATCTAATGTCGGCGAGGCAGCAGGTATTCGAAAAGTCGAATATTGACCCAGATGTGACACGCATCAGAGTTCTGTGACAGCCTCTTTTCTCACACGACTTGCTTTGTTGTATTCTTTCTTTTGGGTGATTCCCCGGGATCTTAATTTTATATGCCAACGTTTCGGAACACTCTGCCTGTTCCATCTTCATATGCGGTGTAAGCAGGAAGAATAACCGGGATGAGATTACTGGGATATTTACACGTACAGGTAAAAGTTTGGCTCTAAAATAGTCTGAGCCAATTGGACGGAGAGAAGACGGGGAGGGGCCGTGTCTGAGTAGAGAAACAGGCTGTGGAGAGCAACGACGCCCAAGTGGAGACCAGTGATACGTATGTGAGGGAGAAACGGCGCTGTGTCTGGGTGAGGTAGTTGAGCCATGGGATGGTACAGATCAAACTATTGTGTTTGAGGTGGCTGTCTCCTTACTAATTCACTTTGCCCAAAAAAGTTCCGGTATCTTGCTGCACGATGTTTGTCCAGGTGATAATTGTGCAACAAATTTGTCCCGCAACCGAATTGTGAGCGAAGCTGAACAACATGATTACTTTCGCTACACGTACTTGATGTGAACCGGAGCTTCAAAGGGCACGTATTGACGTGCTTCGGGTATTAGAAGTGGCATACTAACGAACTGAAGTAATGTAAAGCCACAAACATTACGTAAGCAGCGGGTTGTATGTAGAAAATCATAATGTCAAGGTTTTAAAGGAAGAATGAATTAACACATTATTTAAACTTCTCGAGAGCCAGTGATGACAAGGAATATTTGTTCTAGGCAATTACAGCTGTGCTCTTCGCTTACGTTGTGTAACTAGAAAAATAACTGAAAAGTAACTACTTTACTAACCCAAGTACAAACATTTGAACGTAAAGAAGAAATCGTTTTCTCCCAGCATCATGCTCAAGGCATTTGCTGTTTGTCTGTCTGTCTGTCTGTCTGTCTGTGCGGCCATATACCTACATATCGACCTACATATCTGTCAGTCTACTTACCCATACATCTAACTATGAAACAGGTAACATTTCACCCTAGAACAGTCCATAAAAGTCCAGGAGGGGAGTAGTTGTATAGCTCTACTCTTTCTGTAACCTCGGCGCTAGATGGGGTGGGTGGTCAACGCCACGCCCCGGCCGCTTTGCCGCCGGGGAAAGACCCAGTAATCATTGTATAGAAGGCTGGGTGGGCCCCAGGACAGGTCTGGACGTGTGCGGAAAATCTCGCTCCCACCAGGATTCGATCCCCGGACCGTCCAGCCCGTATCGAGTCCTATCCTGGCCCACACAACTGTCTATGTACCCATTTAAATTAGCAATTCATTTAAGAAAAAAGAGAGTTTTATTTATGCATATCTATGGAAACTCTTGTTGGACGACGAATGTTGAGTCTCAAATCGCTCTTGCGTCTGCCTTGATCCACGTTCTAAATCGAGTATCATCAGTTCAATTGCATGCCAAAAATAATTTATCTTATTTTTTAAAGTTTATCGGTTTATTCTAAAAAAGGTAAAGCAGTCCCGTTACAGGCCTGGAGTGGCCCACAGGATTCCAGGAATTTAAGGTTCCCAGATTTCATGACAACGGCACAGGATGGTGGTAAGGTTGTCAGCCTTACGCACGGGCCGCCTTTACCCCCAGGAAATGCTCCTGGTACTCATTTCCGCTAGAGGCTGAGTCGACCCCAGGACCATAGTGCAATCGTAAGGATTATATGGCAATGAAAAATTCCAATGACATCAGTTCGGATCGAACCAACGACCTTCCGATTTGTAGCACAGCACCTTAACCACTGTGCCACCCCACCGCGGTCCCATATCAGATTATTCTACTATCTTCTAAATCGCTCAAGTCCTAATTTTTCAAACGTTTATAACTTCAAGTAAATTCAACTTCGAAACACTAAAATTAATACTTATGGTTTAATTATATTTCTTATTATCTTAAATATTTTTGAACAGGCACAAAAAAATATACTTCCAAGTGTACAACAGAATTATATTCAGTTTCATGTGAAAAAATAAATAAAATATACTATAAATGATTATATTCATGAATGAACCAGTGCGTAGGTTAGAAAGGCAACGTTCAAACTCGTAATTTTTGTAAATATTACGAAATTTTGAAAAATGTGTCATAATGCAGCATTCTGAGGACCCCACTTCCTTGTATTTTATAGCACAATACCGAATAGTTTCACTCTTATTTAATAATATTCAAAGGTACCAGTTCCATTCGTATTCTCATTACTAAAGTTAAAAAATAAAAAAATAAAAGGTCAGGCCATGGCTCCAGCGGTTAGTCACCGACCTCTTAAGGCGAAGGCCACAGTTCAATCCAAGGCCAACACCTTTGCCATAGCTTGTGAGCAGAGTGGCAATGGGACAGTTTATGTCTGACTACATCGGATTTCCCGTTTCAGCGTCCTTCCACCAATGCTCGATACTCATTCACTTATCGCTAACCCTGTATTGCCGCAACAATTTACAGCGTTTGTATATAAGGAATATTCAAACCGGTAACGTTTGCCGAAGTACCGACTAAGGATCTCTTGAACAGAGAAAACAAACACAGCCCAGAAGGCCATTCCGTGTACGACAATACAGCAATTAATGTACTTTAGCCGTGGTTCAATGAGCCAAGAACTCTCTCAAGTGAATGGTTGCTTTAGCTGACCTTGAACAGCCGTCGTAATCTCGCTTTTTTTGGATACGACTAAATTCTAGTTGCGATATCTCTAATAATAAGCATGAGAGAGCAGAAACCATGCATCGCGATTGTCAATCACGCTCTTCACTGCGGTACTAGGCACGGCTCAGCCGATCGGCAACATAGCTTCCTACACTAACAACTGTGAACACACACACACATACACACAGACAGACAGACAGACAGTGTGTTACGTAAGACCTAACAACAGCGAGTTTTAAAGTAATACTGTAGCGAAATTCATGTAAGGAAATAAGGTCTTTCGAAAATTCTGGCTTCTGGAACGTGATGCCTTGTACTTTTGGTAGACAGGTAACGTAAAGGTAAAGCTTTCCCTGTCCAGGGAATGGAGACGTAGGAGGGAGTATAAGTATGGCTCCACTCTTTCTTAACCTCCGCAATAGATGGAAGTGAGTGGTTAATTTCACGACCCTGATGTTTTACTACCGGGAGAAGAACCCAGCACCCACTGAATAGGAGGCTGGGTGGGTCTTCGAGCAGGTCTGGGTGTTTTGGAGGTGAATTCTGCCTCTATCTTCAGGGAGGAAGACCGTCGTCCACTGTCGTGCCATGTATTCACAAAAATACGTTCTTCGGTTTTACGCACTTGTTGGAAACAGCTAGACGGCCAGGGCGATGAGTGGCGCGAGGAGCAAAGCGTCCATACCGGCTGTGTGGCCCAACCAGTCTCCTATTAAATGGGTACCGTGGTTCTTTCCGCGGAGTAAAGGGACCGGGATGTGAAGGTGACAACTCACCTCCATCTGGAGGCGAGACTAAGATTGAGTGGAGCTAAAAACCTACTCCCCCCATACGTCTTCGTGGTGTGGACAGAAACATTTTTTCTTTACAAAATAAGTTGCCCCACAAGAGGCCACGCACTCCACAGTTCACCACTCCTGATCCCACCGACATTTGACGTTATATGGCCTACACAGATGATAAAGCGCCGGTAACCAGACCAAGACATCGGCCTTGAACTCAGTTGCTCTTACTAAAATACAGCTTTTATTCTATTTGTCTGTTGATAATTTCTCCACAGTCGAAATTCGTAACCTGAAAGAACACCTTGAGAGAAACAGCGTGTTTCTATCCACGGTGGGTCGATCTCTCATCTTTCAGTCAACCTTGACGAGTTCAGCTGATACGAACGTTGACGTGTCTTGTCAAGTATGATATTTCTTCAATCACATATGCATGATATAAGGGCTGGTTCTGTCGATTTGTCTCGATTTAACTTACTTCGGCCTCACTGGGATCTGTTTCGTTCCATTCAGCTCGATTTGGCTTAGCTTTTTTCTCCCTTGATCGCCTAGGTTCACTGTGGCTCTGCTTGGTTCGCTGATCGGGTTTCGGTCCAGTTCTATCCAAATTTATTCTCAGTTGGCGGTTCGGTTTGTTTTTATTGTTCGCACTGATTTGGTTTGGCTTGCATCCGATTTGATCAATCAGTTTATTTGTCTGATTCCGATAGACATCATTCACTTTGGTTTGATTTTGACTCGCATCAGCTCAGCTTATACCAGTTTAGTACGTTTCAGTTCGTTCAGTTCGCTTCAATATAATTCGACTTGATTTCCTTCCGTTACTCTCAAGCCAGTTCAGGTTCTTTTTATATAGTGTTTGTTTAGTTAAGCTCACTTCTGTTCTGTTTGCTTCTATTTTCACCCCTTCAACGTAACGGACGTGTTGTTATGAAGCGGTCTGCAACAATACAAACGGCACCCTGCCTAATTCAGTACAGGTGGAATCGCTGATGGCGCAAGTAACGTAAAGTTTATAGGCCGATTGACACTATACGTTAAGTTTCCGTTCCGTCACGGAAAGTCACCGTTCAGTAAAATTCCCTCATGTGTAATTAAACGGAGATGTTGACACTAACAGGAACGTCTCCGTCACGTCTCAGTTCCGTTCCTTCGCCGTTGCTGAGCGAGAATATTTGACGTGACAGAACGCGTCCGGACCTGTCTGTACCTGCTCGATTCCGATAATGTGAACAGCCTTACGTCTCCCCCACTACACTTCGAGTGTTAGCTTGTAACGAGTGCTGCCTGTTTTTGTCTTCAGAAATGGATGAAAAGTTAATAGAATTAGTACGTAAATGTGAGGAATTACGTGACATGTCAAATAGGAAGTACGGTGACAGTGTCTGGAAAGAAAAATCGTGGGGACAAATAGGTGAAGAGTTGAAAAGAATCAGGTAAGTTTTAATGTTTTTATTGCGCATTTTGAAGTTACTATCATTCTATTATCACCGAAGTTCTAATATTTAACAAATAACGGAAAATGCATCTCGTAGCAGTGGGCTGCATATTTGATGGAAATAATCGCGGGTTTCCTGTTATGTGCTGTTGTGGAAGGTGGCTGAACGCAACGGATAGTGTGAACACAGACCGTTCTGACGGAACGAAGATGGAACCGTGACGGAACGGAAACGTGACGCATAGTGTGAATCGGCCCAAGTAACAGATATTGCTGAGGAAGAAGAGGGCATTTTTAAGCACTTAAATGCCAAACTACCCAATGAAACACCTATCCTGACAACATTTCTTCACACAAAACTCTTATTTATACGATTCTATGACAACATGAAGACAGGAGAGGATAGAACAGCCACTCCTATGGACCCAGTATGCTAATAAGTTCCGGGTTCCGTGCAAGGAAGAGGGATATTTATTAGGTGAGCTTCTATTGCTCTTCGAAGGTCTCAGTTCCATGGAAATTTTACCTATATAGTAAATGTTTATATAGAAGTCTATGACGTAACTACGGCTGTACCTTAATGCATGCTTCTTGTTCCGCATTTACTGTGACAGAATTCTACGATTCACAAATTTTGCAGGAAGCAGAAACCCTTAACAATTCAATAATATTGCTAGGACGCACGACCGCCTTAGAGCAAAGCCCATCTATTCGCATAAAGCGAACACAATGGAAGAATAAACACGATCTGATTGGGATGCCAAAAGGCTGCCCCTTGATTCCAGTACGCTAATGTTTAATTCTCACACCATTCATCCATTTTTACGGGACTAGGCTATATCTCTGAAATTAGTAAGTAAAAGAAAAAGGGGAAAAGGTAATATTATCATACTCTTTCTCCATAAAAAGAGACCACATTCTAATTATGGAGTCACGTGATAGTAGAGCAAACAGGTCGTATTGGGTTGAAACGAAGATGCTGCAAATAACGTTAGCTGATTGCCTAATTCCATGGAGCACGGCCCTTCTTCCGAAGCCAACAGCTCCTCAGTTGGTCAAGAAATTCCCTGCATTTTATTGGACCAGAAAATTCATTACTGCTTCTACACGATCAGTCAGCTTATCCCTATCTTGAGCCACACCAATCCAGTCTACACCCCAACCCGTAGCTTGAAGATCCATTTTAGTATTATCCACCCATCTACACCTAGGTCTTCCAAGTGGGCTCTTAAAATAATGCAGGGTAATAAAATAATTATTGTTGTTACTGGCTTTCCGCCACTCAAGCCAACCTAACAAGTACGTTTGAACCTTACGTTTTAGTGTTAAAATAATACTGTATTCTCTGCACTAATCATAAATTATGAGTGTTTATCCGTGTTTTCTCGAAATTTATTTAATAACTGACGTACTCATTAATTCACATTAATTTATCTATTAACCTATGAGTGATGAACGACAATAATTAGCAGCCAAACACAACAATTATTTATTAAATTTTAAACCAGATACCTATTTCGACATGAAAAGCCATCCTTTGTACACAATCAAATAAAACGGTAAAGTGCAACTGTAAACGTAATATTGTTAAGCCTGATGAGGGTTTAACATAGCCGAAGCATGTAGCTGATTATGGATTGTAATAAGTGCGTTATATTAGACAGTTAATCATCGGCGTTTAAATATTATATATATATACATACATATATATACGCATATACAAACATAGCAGGGTGAACGATGTGAATTAGTGATGATAAAATACTCATAAAAAATGGATAGTGTCAAAAGACTGGCAGTAGTGCGTCCCGCGCTAAATTACTTGTGAGCTCGACAAGGAATGTTCTTGGTATACGAATAAACTTCACGGCTACTAGAAGTGGACAGCTGTTAATTTGCTGAATAAGCGGTTACGGACAGACGAGGAGAAGCGGGTCGAATGTGAGGTCACCGACTAGCTATTTTGCGAAATGCCACAAACTGTCCTTTAAATCAGCCAGTAAAACGATCGTCCTTTGCATTAAAACTCTGACACAGTTACGTCCCTTACATTAGGGAAAAGAAGATGGTCACAATAGGCGGCGCACACAGCAAAGTGTGGCCTTGGAGGGACGAATTACTTTGGGCCAAATAGACGCACTTGTTTTTATCGTACGTAATGTCGCTGTAACCTGTCAAACATGCAGGATAGTGTCGAATGTACGGTCTGAAGCAAGCAATTGATTGTGCGGGGTGTGGAAGGAAGCGGTAATGGTCTTTTCGGGTAATATCCAGGGATTATTGTAGAGCGGTTGAGGAAAACCGCAAACACTGGATCATATAGGCAGTGTCTTGTTTGAGGTTCGAACTGGGCACAACCACAATACAAGTCAGCAGCATATCCATCTCAGGATGAAAGGTGTGGCGACCTATAGGCTAATTAGCCTGCATCATAATACCGTCCAATTGCCTATGTCACTTACATCGGTAATGGGCCTACCATGGAATTTCCTGACCTGAGCATTTTTACTCTTAAGGTGGGCTTAGATTTCATCCTTACTGCGGCCCCTGACGGTAGATAAACAAACATGAAGCATTGGTATCGAGATAACTGACAGCAAATGGCCAAGGCACTCGGAGAAACCACATCATACTGCCACTTCGTCCACCACAAACCTCAGATACAATGCCATGCAACAGAACCCACAGCTCCGTAGTGGGCAGAGAGTGTTGCTGAGCTGAATAAAGATATCACTTAGTATTATATTTATTTATTTCTATTTCTCCTTATAAGTTGCTCAACATGTTTCGGGCCACCTTGTGCCCATCTTCAGGAGCTGACGACTTGGTGGTATTTTTTCTCGTGTGGTGTAGTGCCGTGGCTTTGTAGGCAGTCAGATCCGGTTAGCTGCTTGTGTGTCCATTGGGAAGTACGTACGTACTAAGTGACATCTAGTTGGTTTCTTATTCCACATTGAACTACGATGCACGGTCAACCACACATCAAATTTGAATAAAGATAGGCTACACTTTGCGAAGAATATTCTGAATGCAGAAGTCAGCTGCTTCCTTTGTGGTTTAGACAGCACAAAACATCTTTAAATACAACAACAGTAAGTGATTAATATCATATAAAACTTATTTCAAATAAATTACTCACGCATTTCTTACTTCTAAAGAATTTACACAGATAAATGACCTTTTAAAGGATTTATCTTCAAGCTGTTATAGAACAAAATTACACACTTATGCATTTCAATGTCCAAGCAATAGTTACGACCTTCAGTACGACACATCTTCTGTTTTAAACTCGCCTTTACTTGCGATGTCTCAATGAAATTGTTATCTATGACGTCGTACCCGACCGCCTCGACCTCCCCTCCATTTAACCTCCGATTGTATCGAACGGATTTCATTTAAAATTGCTGTGTCATCCGTAATAAGAACATTCTTCCAACCAGCCCTTTAAGACCCAATGGTTACTATGCATACCACCAGATTTAATTCTTCTAAAATCTCATTTTTCAACCAAAGTGCACTTAGATGGTTTTCCTTGCACACCCACGATATACTTGCAATTTAACTTCTTCCCTCGTAAACAAGGTTATGTCACGAACGAAGCACGAGCTGGCGATTATGTCAAGGCGAATACACGTGCAGACCATTACTACCCGAAGCGTCGGATTACCAATAACTTTACTTCAGTGGACAGCCGGCTATTCGTCCATACCTTCAACAGGATCCTACAGAATGTAAGTCAGAGGCTCCCCCGAGCAGGGACTGTCCCTCTCGACCTCCATATAGGAATACGCAGCGGTGATGCATTTGACTTGCATCGGAAGCCATATTGACTAACACACGACTAAATACTTCACAGGTGACTAACTGCTGTGACCGACATTTTCTGTGACTTTGTTCAGTCTCTTCATCGCACTCCCGTTTATCGTACTAAACTCTGCGGTTCACACAGTTCCTTGACCCTTCGAAGCATAAAGACAAAGATGGGAATCCCTTATGTTTCCCTCACGTGTTTAATGTGTTCGAATATAATACACCTGCCTTCTCCTGAGATACGAGTCGATTGTTAAAAAGAGTGAACGCCGGAATTTATTTGTAAGGTAGAGCATCCGCAGTCTGAAGCTGGTATCATAACTCATCACAAATCAGCAATCTAAGAATGCAGTCGAACCCGGTTATAACGACATCGGTTTATTCGACACCTCGTATATAACGTCAGATGTATTGTACCGTTGTACCAATTGATTCCTCACTGTTAACCGTCCCCGGTTACAACAACACCCTTTTACAAGGACGCAAAATATTCAGTCCCCTTCATGACGGTATAGCAGATTTCGAGTTTATTTGAAAATGTGGCTTCATGTGGTGAATCTTCAGCACGGGTTCAACATTTCCATTGCCATTTTCGCTAATAGGGTTTTCAGGTCAGAATGAAACTCACGTGTTCACCAACCACAGACTCTGCCCCATCTGGTCACATCGGTGTGTTACAGACCCTTTGGAAACGGAAGAAACATGAAAATACTTTTAAGTCCAGTTCTTTCTGATTTCCGAAAAAGCGCTAATTCTTTATGGTTCAAAGTTTCGACGAATTGTCTGTCTGGTAAGAACAACATGTATATCAAGATGAGCATGGAGCATTGTTGGAATTATACTGACAGGGAAAACAGAGTACTGATATTAACTGTTCTCAAGGGCGCACAAAAGTCATGCAGATTCTCAAAAAGTTATTCCGTCCTTGACTGGAGACATAGGTTGCGGGAAAGCAACATCTGGACGTCCAGATCTTGAGACTATCAGCGAAGCCGAGGCCTTTGCTGCACAAATATCCTGGGGAGATGAAAGGAAAAGTGACTGTTAACTTTGTCGTGTCTCTCTGTCCTCATGGAACAACCCGGCTGTCAGTGGACGGATTTTCATGCTATTTGATCCGAGGATTTTTTCGAAAAATCTGTCTAGAGAATTCAAGTTTCATTAAAATCTGATAAGAATTATGAGTATTTTCCGCGCAGACCAATATACATTTCTGATCATGTCTCCCTCATTTCTTCTAAGACTGAGAAATGTTTCAGAAAAAAAAGTTGTATAGAGAATCAAAACACATCTTATGCTCAATATTTATTTTTCAATTGTGCCATTTACGAGATAATGTGTAAAAATGTGTTACAACCAGACAGGCCACAGATTACCAGATAATACGACGCAGAAAACATGCTATTTTCATGTCGTATAGCTGAGGCACTAATACAGACACACATCCATAATGGGGACCGCGGTAGCACAGTGGTTAAGGTGCTGTGCTACAAATCGGAAGGTCGCCGGTTCGAAACCAGTTGGTGTCCTTGGAATTTTTCATTGACATAAAATCCTTCCGATCGCACTATAGCCCTGGGGTCAACTCAGCCTCTAACAGTAATGAGTACCAGAAGCATTTCCTGGAGGTAAAGACGGCCCGTGCGTACGGCTGACAACCTTACCACCATCCTGTGCCGTTGTCATGAAATGTGGGACCCTTAACTTCCTGGAACCCTGTGGGCCACTCCAGGCCTGTAACGGGACTGCTTTACCTTTACCTTTTACACATTCATAATACTGAATACTTATTCCTTTTCCAGGACAAAAGTGGTTACGCGAACGCGTCTCAATGTTACATTACACGCACACTGCCAGTCTTGCAATTCACTGCCAGTATGTACCGCTCTCTGTCCCCGGAGTTAAGTTGAAACGCTTGCTGTGGGCTAAAAAAACCATTTCCGATCGACAAGGACTCGTCCTTAAGCTCTAAAAGTAATTCAGCAACAATTAAAGTGAAAGTAATTGTTAGGCACATAAAACAATAGACCGTCAGTCACCAGTACGTATAGTTGTGACAGAGGGTCTATTGCTTCCTACCTATTCAATGACCACAGCTGGATATCTCATCCTAAGACAGGAATTAGTCATGTCATTTTCAAATCTCTGACGGCTGTACCACGTGTTGCACTTGTCAATATATTCCTGTAATTTTCAACAATTATATGAGGGGAATCCCGCTGCTAATATTAACAGGAAAGACGTCACTAAATGCAATTCTTCAGATGTAAGCAGTACGTTCGCCGCTAACGTTACGTTGTCTCTACTGTAGCGATGCTTAAGTGGTGTTAAAAGAAGAGACGCCCTCAGTGTCGTCGATGTTATGTTGAATAGCAAATCATTATACGCATTTCCACACGCATTTCATAATTATCATCGTCATCATCAAGTATATATATGTATGTATTTTTATTTATATATATATATGTCTGTGTGTGTGTATGTGTGTGTGTGGGTGGGTGGGTGTGTGTTTGTGTGTGTGTGAGTGTGTGAAGGAACAACGCGTGATCAGTCTGAAGAACATTTTCAGACAAATAAGGACGATGTGCAAAAGTCGAACATGTTTGACGTGTCCTTCGCATTCTCCACACAGCTACATTTCACACAAAACCCCAGCAGAACACACATTCAAGTCAACAAGTTACTTATAAGCTGTCAGGGTTACGTGACGTCAATTGTGACGCTGCCAACGACGCTGCACGTTCCAATACCTGTTACCTGTCAGTTCACCTATTCACGTTATTTGTTTCGTTCTACACGTAGCATATCGGCAGTTAAGTCAGAATTCAGTTGTATAATTTTTTTTTTAATCTTAAAAGAAGAAAGCCCGCAAAGTCGTTGGAAGTTATAGGGTCTCTGAAATAATTTCGTGAAAATTGTGGGATATTTTCAACTTTTTATGGAGATAAGGCCCGTAATTTTACTCTTATTTCGCACCGAAAATAAAGCATGTATTCACGCATCTACCGGGGTGTTGATAAGTCCTTAGCCCGAACAGGAAGGAAACAAGCTCGGAATCATATCAGGGACGCGCGCGATTCCAACAAAATCGAGACGCGATCTGTCATCAAGTTTCTGTTCCTGCGAGGCAAGGCGCTGAAGGAAATTCACGCCATTCTGACAGAAACATTAGCTTGTTTCCTTCTTGGTCGGGCTAAGGACTTATCAGCACCCCGTAAGAAGTCCCTCCAATCAAAATATTTTAAAATTCGGCGAGCTTTCACCCGCTACCAATGTAATTAGTTTACTGTAATTACCAGTATTGTTCTGACCAGTAAAGGAACCAATAAGGCATGGACATAAGCAGTACTGGTGAAATGTTCATTGGAAAGACAGGCGACATGAAGATGAACAGTGTGAACTTGAAAATTACAACTGTTCTTTGAGAAACACGTCTCAGAGATGCTGACTGGCAGACAAAAAAGTTTGAAAAAATTCAGTGTCTTATCTTTAATAAACAATGCAAATTAGTGTAATAATATCTATTTTGTGCAGACCTGACAAACCTGCAGTTTTTGAAAACACGGTGCTTACTACACTACAAAAACGAAAGTGCAAATATTTATCTTTAGCCGACCAACTATCACCCGAGCGCAAACAAACACAACCACCCGGTTGACACTGACATACTGACCTACATATTCTCTGACTGATTGACTAACACTGACACATGCACTGTCTATCTGGATGTCGACGACGCTGACGTTTGCTCGTGCGTTAACTTCCGCAGCTGCTGCAGCTTGCGGACTGCCTGGTTAGTAACGAAACACAGACACGCTGACTGACACACAGAATGACTGCCTGACTAGCTGGCAATGCCACAATGACATAATGGCACGTAAAATGACCCCCCGACTTATGGACATAAGGCCACTGACTGTCCGACTTTCTCAGTGGCACTTTGTTGACCGACCGACTGACAAACAGCCTGACCGATCAGTCTATCGACTGTCACTCTCACGTGCCTTGCCCTTTCTTGCCTAAGGCCCCGTTAACTACAGTACAACTATAGCTAATTTAAGTGAACGCACTGCACAGTAACTCCACTTGCAAACCTCGTAGTTGCACCGTGCATGTTGATAATATGAAGTTCTTTATTTGTCCAACTAATGCACATAATTCTTATAAAATATTTAAACTGTTAAAATCATATAAAATTATAATAGTTGCTGCAACATGTTTCGGTTTACATAAACCATCATCAGGGAGCTCTCAACCTGTGCTTCGCCAAAATTACAATGTTGATATCGGTTACG
>Ga0123357_10003858_pt1 | contig 17385 bp, 13 predicted proteins | sample TergutEmb28metaG_FD_89873 | JGI IMG/M metagenome (GOLD analysis project Ga0123357, IMG submission 89873) | Embiratermes neotenicus P4 segment gut microbial communities from Petit-Saut dam, French Guiana - Emb289 P4 | ecosystem: Host-associated > Arthropoda: Insects > Digestive system > Gut ... | reverse complement strand
TATGGTAACATCAGTACGTGTGTTTGCTATAAACTGTATGGTAATATCAGAATATGTGTGTTTGCTATAAACTGTATGGTAACATCAGAATGTGTGTTTGCTATAAACTGTATAGTAACATCAGAATGTGTGGGTTTGTTATAAACTGTATGGTAACATCAGTATTTGTGGGTTTGCTATAAACTGTGTGGTAACATCAGAATATGTGGCTTTGCTATAAACTCTATGGTAACATCAGAATATATGGTTTTGCTATAAACTCTACGGTAACATCAATATATGTGGGTGTGCTATAAACTGTATGGTAACATCAGAATTTTTGGGTTTGCTATAAACTGTATGGTAACATCCAAATTTGTTGGTTTGCTATAAACTGTATGGTAACATCAGTACGTGTGAGTTTGCTATAAACTGTATGGTATCATCAGTATGTGTGGGTTTGCTATAAACTGCATGGTAACATCCAAATTTTTTGGTTTGCTATAAACTGTATGTTAACATCAGTAATTGTGGGTTTGCTATAAACTCTATGGTAACATCAGTACAAGTGGGTTTGCTATAAATTGTATAGTAACATCAGTATGTTTCTGTTCCCTATAAATTCCTAAGTCACCGCTGTTGGTTTTTCTGTGAATGGAAATTCCAGTTAGTATATGGAATTGTTTTCTTCTTCCGATAGACTTCCAAATGCTCGTCTATGTTATCCATATGATCAGAATTGTCTTCTCATCTCTTTAGTTTTGGTCAAAAATAATTATATCATCTACCTATCTTTTGTAGTATATTATTTCTTGCTTTCCATTCATGGTTTTATATGCATTACTTCCAGAATTTGAAGATGAATCACTGCTATGTTGCTAGAAATCGGCGATCCCATTGTAATGTTTCTTCCGGTTGAAAATATTTGGTTATTTTACTGAGAATTGTTTTACTTTAGTGTTACTTTCAGAAGGTATAAAATGTTCTGATATTTTTTTATTATTTTTATATTTGTTTAACCAAAATTTAATTGTTTGAAGGAAGCAATATATGGGTAAATTAACATATAAATATTTTATGTGTGTTGTAATCACTTTGTTGTGTTCACTAATTTGAATATTTTTCAATTCCTGTGATTATTCACGTGAATTCTTGGTATATGTTACATTTATTCTTGTTGGCATACGTGTTAAGTTATATAACCTGTAATTGAAGTATTTAGCGATTTTGTAAATTGGCACTTGTGTATTATTTACAACTGGTCTGATTGGTGCGTTTCTTAGCTTATTTTTTAAGTGAACTTGGTTTAAATTTTGTTGGTTTTTATGAACACTAGGTATTGGTTTATGCCTTTGTCTATCATTATGTCAAATATATTATTTATATATTAGTTAAAACTTGAAAAATTACAATTAATACGAAAATAGTTGTGCTCTTTATGAACATTCAATGTTTCTATATAATACAAATTTTGCCTTCTCACATCTACTGTATTACTCCAATTCTGTTATATGATGAATGCAGGCCCACAACTTTGATTACTACATATGTTGTGTAAGTGAGCACACTGTACAGTGTACAGTTTGTGGTGTGATACAGCTGTCTGCTGTTCGCAACATTCTCTTGACCCTCTGACACTGTACAATGCTGCACACAATGATTCTTCACAGGTTACAGTGCTCTGGACTGCGAAGAATTTTACTACATCCCTTGTAAGTCTCTCGTCTAGATTGTGCCTGACATTACTTCAATCGGCAAATGTCTAGCACGAAGGGACAGAATTCTTGTATTTTAATTGTGTTTTCATTTTCTATTGTGTAATCATTTAAGAGGGTAAGAGTACTTCTTATGTTTCTTGTTACTATAGAGAATAGCTTAGGTTTCTCTTTATTATATTTGAGAATCAGGCCATCTGGCTTTAAAACGTGCCTTAGCAACAAGGATATTGCTGGGTAAGTAAGAATTTGTAGCCAATAGAATTGTAGTGGAAATTTCGAAGAGCGCTAGGCACACTTGTTCTTTGTATGAAACCCCTAGCATTGTGTTATGTTACTACGCACCCCACTTGCTGTCGCCAAGCTGACGCCAATAGACCAGCCATGGTCTTTGTTCCAAATTCCAAGCTAGCGTCCTCCCGGGCCTGATTAAGTTAGTTAAAATCCAAACTCCGTAGGGTCCAGACCTGCGTCGGTATGATCTCCAAAACACAAAGGGATCATTAACATCAGTCTAATTTGACATCAGGCAGCATTCCTGCCTTACACTGCATCATGTAAACATACATAATTTGATTGTGAGCTAAGGTGCCGAATGCCTACTAATTTTTTATATTTTTTATTACAAAGGCATTCGTTTACAGGCTCCGCCCCCAGAGTCTGTATGTAAAGGGATTATGTCCCACAATATTACCAGTGTATAAGTTTCGGGTTAGTGCGAGATTGTTGTATTACTGCTCTCCTGACGCCGAGAGTGCAAGTGAGTACCACATCTACAGTGTTGTGTACAAGTGAATCATTCAGTGTGATACAAGTGACCATGTCACTATATATTCAATCAGTGTTCTACAAGTGACCATGTCACAATTTACGACAGTAAATTACATTACAACCAGTGCTACCACAAGTGCTCAATATAGTGTGTAATTATTGCTACTACAAGCTTTCAATACAATGTGTGTCCAAGGTAATTCAACGTACCAACAGTGCTGTACTAAGCACTTAATACAAGGTGTAACCAGTGTAATATAACATACATATTATTAACCAGTTTTAAATCTAAATTAGTGTTTAGAAATCTGAGTAGAAATTAAATTACTATGTCTAGCATTACATCGAGTAGATCATGTCTATTCACCCACTTATGTTCTCTTGAAAGCAGAGGCAAGTGCGAACAGCAAATTAATTTCATGTTCAAACAAACCGTCATTCCATCAAATCTTCAACCCATAACTTAAGAGTTTTTAACAACTTCTTGCTGTATTTAATTACTAGCGGTTTTCTATAACTTTCCATTAAATATATGATGTACAGCGGTACAGAACAAGTTTCAAAGAACATTGTAAACATTAAATAAGTTACAACACACAGAACACAACGGTGTCCGGAGAGAGGAGCTGCTGAACAACAAGTGGCCAGACATGCATCAGGAAACAGCACTTAGGATCACAGAACTGAGAAATTTGGTTACCATTACATATAGGATTAAAGGTAAATATGAAAAGCAAGAAAATTAAAAAAATATTATTGGGGCCTTTTTGCGAAATCGTCGTTTTTGTGAGAAGAGTAAGTATTTCATATTGAGTGTTTATGTAGTGTTTGTTTATGCAGCATGCGAAGGGCATGTGACGTGTTATATTGTCATCTGTGGCCTGTCCGGCTCTACCACATTTTCCCACTTCCCATCACATAAACGGCACGATTTTCGGACAAAAGCTTTTGGGGCTAAAATTGGCTTCTTGATTTTCTCTAAAAATCTGTCTAAACTCTTATTATTCTGAGAAAATTTGAGCTAGATAATATCATAAGTGTTCACAGTTCTTCATGTAAAGTACGCATTGCACATACTTTTGTTAGGTTTCAAGGAAATGTGAACTTTCTGGACAGAATTTCAAAACGTACCCAAAACTCCAGTTTCATGAAAATTTTTTCAGTGGGGCAGAGTTGTTTGGTGTGGACGGATAGACGGGACGAAGGCAATAATTTTTTTTCGCAATTTTTCAAAGCACCTAAATCCAGCTGAAGAACACAGAACCAAGTTCTTGAACAAGAATAAGAATTAGTCTGTAGGTAGAATCGATAGTAAAATTAAGCAGACATGAAGAGATAAAACGAAGGGTGGGCGTGACAATTGAAAATTGGAGTGAGAGCTGAAAGTGGAAATTATTGTGTGTCAAATACTAAAGAAATTAAGACTAACAGTTCATTAAGAATGAATTGCTTAATATTAAAATAAGGAATGTGCACTGCAGAAAATTGTTGTTAGAAGGCACATTACTTTTCTATAAAGTGACTAGGCACATAAATTGTGTGCGAGGAGAAGTTAAGATACTGTCTTTAATGTAAGATATTTTTACCTTATTTTGATTCAGGTATTTATATACAGGTTACTCTTACTCTAAAAATGAGCATTACGGTATTGACAATTTTACGCCAGATGTACGTAGCAGAGAACAACACAAACGAAACGTTATGTTTCATCTCTCACTTCATCTGCCTTCATAATTTTACGAAAATCACAGATTTTGTTTTTAAATATTTTCTAACGGCGCATTTTTATTTCCAACACAATCGCTGCCATTCGGCTGTCTTTTCCTCGTTTCTTCTAAATATTTCTGTAAGCACTCCATTAAGTTCCTTCTTTTTTTCCCATCCTGCCATCTTGTTTTATTTTATCAGAAACTGAATTTCGTTTATAAAAACAAGAAACGATACAAAAGTACAAAGAATTAAGTAAGCTACAGCAAGCTACAGTAAGCTACAGCAAGCTACAGTAAGCTACAACAAGCATTCTCTTTTTTAGCCTCCTTCTTCTCGCACCCTCCTATCGCCCACACGGTTTATAAACAGCTTCACTAAATAACAGGACTGCTTTAATATCAAATATCTTCCTTTCAAAACATAATACGCATAATATTATATCCCATTTAACATACTAGTCATTTTCACTCCATACACACAGTTTCAAGTACACAGTTCTATTGCCATTAAGAGTTCCCAACAATTCGCAGTATCTCTGTGAGTACCATTCAAAATGTCTGTCCGCCAGCGCCATACTGCCACTGCTTTGGTCTCCTGTTCAACGCTATCAGCTGCCTACAGCGCACTGTCTCGAGCGGGCTTTAGCACGATGCTACCACCGCAGACCGGCCTACTTCCGTGTGTCGTAGGACGGAATTGATAGTGTTTTTGGAAAGGGGTCTGTTCATGTGCCGAATTGCAAGTCCTTTCTTGTTACTGAGGCTGAAAAGAAGCATGTCTGGTGACGCGAGCTGTCATCAGGTTTTTTTTTCCTGCAAGACAATGTGTCGAAGGAAATTCACTCCTTTCTGACACAAACATTAGGGGACCATGCACTATCATATGCCATTCCCGGCTCTGTTACCCGGACTGAAAGAACAATTGTAAATTTGACATTTTTCGTCCGACGCGAAGGTCATTACAGCCGCGGAGACCTGCTTGGACGAACAAAATTCTGATTTTTTTAGTGGCTTACATAAATTAGAACAACGGGCTAAGAATTGTATTAAGATTCGTGAAGAGTGTGTTGAATAAATCCTGAGCTTGTTCGCTGTAGCTGGTTTCCTTCCTTGTCGGGCTAAGGACTTATCAGCACCCCCTCGTATATTCGCACAGCAATCACGGCTTTCAAGTACCAACTGGCCGCAATTTCATCAATTCACATTCTTCGTCCTTGCTTGGTTAATAACATTGCAATATCAGTTCACTCTCAGTTGAAATATTTTTAAAGCTCAGTGCACTACTATGGCTTCACCTGAGCTACAATATAAATATACTGACAGCATTGCCCAAACTGTCCGCTCGGTGTCTTTATGGTAACCGGCTACAGTGTTGTAGTGAATATCAAATTTGAGTATCATTGTCTACAGACGTTGAAATTAGTTGTACAAAAATCACTCGGAACTTTGCCGCTAGCTGCACTCTTGCAAATTCAGCGCATCGAAGGCAGTTCACTGCACTTCGGAAAGTGACTGAGGTCTGCATTTTGTCTGCTTGTTACACCTTAACCATATGTTAGAGTCTATAGTGACGTTCCAAGGTTTGTTAAACTTTTAAGAATCTATGATACATCAGTTCACCTATATATATATATATATATATATATTCACTGCACGGATAATAGCTCCCGCTCAAATGAAATAATTTGATTACTTGATTGTTGCCGGTTGCTACGTACCTCCATGTTGAAGGAAGTTATTACATTGTGCATACTGTATTGAATTGGTGCAAAGCGGAGACTGAGTTTTGGTTATAGTGCAGCTGTCTTCTATATATACAAGGAGAGTTGGGTTGACTGGATTGAAAATTTTATAAACTTTGAGCCGAGCAAATTAGGTTAGAATTTAGTTAATTTTATTGAGTTCAAAATTCCAAATTACACCGCGATTAGGTACATATATACGGGGTGAGACAATTATTTAAATTGAGTAGTTTTAACATATTTGTGTATTAATCAAATTGCTATTGAGGATATTTAATTACTAGATTTTCCATTTTGGAACATACATTTTAGAATTGAATTGAATTATTTGAACGGCTCTACTACATCCTTGAATTCCAGTACATCATATGGAGAAGTTAGAACGAATTAGTTGTCAATAATAGGAAAAGATTGTTGACATGGTGGCAGCACTAACCTAGGAGTTAAGAAGTGAACTATCAACCTTATAACAAGTAGTGTCCACCCGCGGACGGATTAACAGGGAACAAGTAACCCGGGGTAGATACTACAGTGTGTCTGTCAACTACGGGAAGTGTTCGGATGGTGTGAGGCTCGTGACAGAGAGAGAACGTTTGGGGATTGTCGGCGGAATGTAACACACCGAGCGAAATGTGTCACATCTATGTCCTTGTGTACAGCACTAAACAAAAACTACACTCTCACTGTACTGCACAGTGTTGTATTGTTCTGTACTCTACTGAACAGTACTCTAATTTACTTAGCGTACTCTACCGTACTGTACGGTGACGTAATGTATTGTACTTAATGTACTTTAATGTACTTTACTGTACTGTACTGTACTGTATTTTACTGTACTGTATTGTACTGTACTGTATTTTATTGTTCTGTACAGTACTGTACTGTATTTTACTCTATTATACTTTTTAATGTTCTTTACTGTTCTGTTCTGTACTGTACTGTACTGTACTGTACTGTATTTTACAGTACTGTACTGTACTGCACTGTATTTTACAGTACTGTACTGTACCAACCACCATCACAATTCAGAGAGCTTCTTGTAAATCTCCGGTTCCAATCTTGACTGCAACATCAAAGGTTCTAACATTTCTTGTTCCTTTAACCAACTACTACATTAAAATACAATTATAATTTACCCAATTGCTTAAAGAATTTAAAGGATCCTGGAATATTTAGAGGGAAACTGAAGTCGTTTTCTCTCAGCAGACATTCTGCACCGTAGATGAATATTGTGATATAAATTGTTATTGTGGGTGTTAAAACATAAATACCCTCTGTTGACCGAAAATGAAGCAGCCTGAAATTTTCTGGGGAAGATGAAGACGTCTTGCATTTCTTCGCATACTCGCACGTGGACTGTTCTGTACCATCTGATCAAAGCCTTCTCCATCGACACCTTCATTAACATCACGCTCGGGTACAAATCGAACGCTGGGAAGTGTACCGGTATCTCACAATGTCTGGTAAACTCGAGTAAACACACTTCGGGTTGGTATTTTTTGGTTCGGAACACGTTGCTGATATTCAGCTGTGGCATGAACTGAATTACCGCAAAAAACCGTAAACATAAATCATATCTACATACTTTGCAACTTAAAATGTAAACGGCATCGTTAACTTAACAGACGCACCGAGATGAGAATACTAACAGGACCAACATTCACTCCATACTGTCGCATCTACTGCCCATGCCCTTACGAAACTATCGCCATACACTTCTGAACATCAGGAGCCGGCACAGTCACTGTAATGTTAGTGATAAGTGTTTTTGAACACGTATTAGTAACTGAGTCACGCAGTATACACTGGCCAGGCGAATACCCACCCACCCCACCTTCCCCACGTTCATCAAATACCTTCCAAAAGTCGAGATACCGAAACAGAACTGTCTGTGGCTGGGTGATCGAATCACGAAGCCAAAATAATGCTCGCAACGCAAACGATAAACCACCAAGTTGAGTACATCACCTGCCAGTTGGTAAGACGTGGTTCACACGAGGGCGTGTACAGGGATTAAAAAATGCCTATAAGTCCGTAACGGTCCAAAATCAGACACATGTTTATATGAAACTCTTTGATCACAAAACCTAGGAAATCGCCTCCTGCATTAATGCCCACAAGTCGATAAACACAATGTGTTTTATACAGGGTGTCCCAGGAGGAATGTGCGAGACTTCGGGAGAGTGTTCGTTATGTTAAATTATACCGATATAACCCAAAACACCTATATCCAAAGTTGAACGGTTACGGAGATAATTGTCAGAGAATTTTGAAACTTTGACAGCTGTTACTCACTTATTGATTACCAAATACATATTGAAACTGGCAGGAATATGTGGTTTCTGTAATTTTAATAGCTGTGCGTAACATCAAAGTCAATTGTGAGTGACATAAAGCCAATAAATTGAACTACAAAAACACTCGCACTCGTGCCATAGCTGTCCTTAGACTTCCAAGTACTTTACGCAGGCCGCAGCTGATGTTATCTCGTGACGTCAGAGCTAGCGTGCGCGGACTGCAGTGCACAGAAGGGTTTAGGGTTACGCTTCGGTATAACTAACTAAAATACAGTACCTGGTTTAGAGTACTTGTTCGAAGTGTCCTCCTCCAGTTGCTATTCAGTTTTCCGCACGTATCAACAGGGACTCAATAGCAGATGAAATGTTTTGAGGATGGTTTCTTATGTGGTCTGCCGCCACAAAAATACGATCGCGCAGTGCTGCCCTTGAATCGACTTTAGTTTCCTAAACTAAGGTCTTCGTGTGGCCCCAGAGGTAATAATCCAGAAGTGTAAGATATGGCGATCTCGGTAGCCATGGAATGGGTCCACCAAAACCTAACCAGCGGTTAGGGAAGGATTCATTTAAGAACTCCCTCACGCGCCGAGTGTAAAGTGGCGGAGCTCCATCATGTTGGAAGTACAGTTGGCTCCTTATCATTAACGGGATGTCTTCCAACAAACCTGGTATCTCATGCCTCAGGAAGGCTTCATATGTGTTTCCCGTTAAATTGTTTTCAAACAAAAAAAAAGTCCGATCAATCTGTTACCAAGCACACCACACCACATATTCACAGAAATTCTCCTTTGAAAATGGGTTACACATGTCGCATGTGGATTACGATGGGACCACGTATGCACATTTCGCAAATTATTTATGCCGTCTCGGTTTAATGACGCTTCATCAGTGAATAACTTTATCACGCAATGTCTGCTGAACACGTGTGAATACACCTCTAGACGGAATTCTCCTTTCGGGGTAACGTCTTCGATATTCTTCGACAGCTGCATTTGAATTGCTATCACAAAATCCGTACACAAAATGCATATCGCAATATTCTACGTGGGAAAAAACAAAAGGCATGTTTGCACTTCACAAGTCACCAACTGACTGTAGCGCTCACGCCAAGGTCACTGCATTAACAAGTCTAGTTGATCGGGCAGGCGCATTGGAGAAGTATGACGTCACGGACGGCATACAGTACGTCGACCCCAATGAAGCCCACACTTTTCTCTGGCCATTATTTCCGTAACCGTTCTACTTTGGACATAGGTGTTTTGGGTTATATCGGTATAGTTTAACATAAGGAACACTCTCCCGAAGTCTCGAACATTCCTCCTGGGACACCCTGTATACACAGTGTCCCAGGAGGAATGTGCCAGACTTCGGGAGAGTGTCCCTTATGCTAAAGTATACCGATATAACCCAAAACACCTATGTCCAAAGTTGAACGGTTACGGAGATAATGGCCAGAGAAGTGTGCGGTCTTCTTGCGGTTCCACGTACTGCACCTGTTCAGCTGACGCATTAGAAGTACACTGCGCATGTCCTTGAGACTGGAATGCAGTCAACTGTGCTGGCGTTTTGAACGGTTACTTCCTTGTACAGAGTTACAAAAATGCCTTTTATGTTTTCCTACGTGGAATATTGTGACATGCATTTTGTGTATAGATTTTGCAATGGCAATGAACGTGCTGCTGTTGAAGAATACCAAAGCCGTTTTCCCGACCGAATGATTCCATCTAGAGGTGTATTTACTCGTATTCACCAAACAATGCGTGATACTGACTGTCTTCCAAGTCTTGCTGTGCAGTCTGAAAGGGAGGTGGTACGAACGATTAACACACTAGAGAACATTCTTCAGGTGGTTCAGAGAAGTCCAAGTCTGCCCACTCGTAAAATAGCCTTTCGCATCGGCGTATCACGTATGCAGGTGTGGCGAGCTTTACATGAGGAAGATTTATATCCTTACCATGAACAAACGGTACAACATCTGGAACCAGGCGACCATGCTCAACGTTTTGATTTGTGCCAATGGATAACAGCACATCCGAACTGTTAAGCGTCATTTTATTCACTGATGAGGCGTCTTTTACCCGGGACGGTATAAATAATTCACGAAATGTGCATATGAGGTCCGATGAAAATCCACATGAGACACGTGTAACTCACTTCCAAAGGAGATTTTCAGTGAATGTATGGTGTTGTGTGCTTGGTAACAGTTTGATTGGACCCTTTGTGTTTGACAACAATTTAACGGGAAAAACGTATGAAGCCTTCCTGAGAAATGAGATAAAAGGTTTGTTGGAAAACATACCGTTAATGATAAGGAGCCAAATGTACTTCCAACATGATGGGGCTCCCCCACATTACACCCGGCGCGTGAGGGAGTTCTTCAATAAATGCTTCCCTAACCGCTGGTTAGGTCATGGTTGGCCCGTTGCATGGCCACCGAGGTCGCCAGATCTTACACCCCTTGATTATTACCTCTCGGGTCACATGAAGACGTTAGTGTACGAAACTAAGGTCGAGTCAAGAGCAGCACTGCGCGATTGTATTTTTGCAGCGGCAGAACACATACGCAACCACCCAGACAACGTTGCTTCTGCTATTCAGTCCCTGTTGATGCGTGCCGAAAAATGCATAGCAACTGGAGGAGGACACTTTGAACAATTACTGTAAAGCAGGTACTGTATTTTAGTACAATTATGTATTAGGCTTATACCAAAATGCGCAGTCAGCAAAGTTAAATCAGTACTTCAATAATGCTGGTTATTCATGTGCCATGTAAAGTGCTTGGAAACCTAGGGACGACTACGGTGTTAATGCGAGTGAATATGTAATTCAATGTAATGGCTTTATGTCACTCATACGTTAATTACATGTTAAGTACACATATTAACAATACAGAAACCACATATTCCTGCCAGTTTTATTATGTATTTGGTAATCAATAAGTGTGTAACAGCTGTCAAAGTTTCAGAATTCACTGGCGATTATCTCCGTAACCGTTCAACTTTGGACATAGGTGTTTTGGGTTATATCGGTATACTTTAACATAACGAACACCCTCCCGAAGCCTGCCACATTCCTCCTGGGACATCCTGTATATGTATATAAATATATATAACATTTAACGCAATTCCGTCTCGCTGTAGCCCATTTGTTCCATGCGGACAGAAAGACGGACAGACACACCTGACGAAGCTGATAGTAGATTTTCAGAGATATTCGGATTATTGATGTATTTTGTCTGTCTGCAATACCGACAGATGCAATACAGACAGTTGCAATACCGACATGACACACAGCCAGTTCTATCCACAACATCCTACTGCAGTTCCCCCAGCACACAGCTCTAAAAGCCACCAACCCACCAGCTGACCTCACTGTGCTTGATAGGTTAACCCGGTATATCCTGTGTACTTTCCTCTTCCAGTACACAACCTGTGTTATGCTCTCCATCTCATCCTGTAAACATCTGTATGTCGCACGTCTCACAGGATAATTTACCAATCAATTCCATTACCAAAGATCCCACTGTAAAGCTGAACCCCAGTTACTGTTAACCAATTACAATATATATTGTTATCTAAAGGTATGTGCTAACGCCCACTGTACAGAACACTAACGGAAGTTACACGGTCAGTGGCATTGTCTGTTAAAATGTAACAGATTATAAGCTATTGAATTAGGACTAAGATTCATGCAGTTACGCGGGGTTTTAGGTTTTCACAGCGGTAAAAATGACCTAACCATTCTTCTGTTATATGAAGCCACGTTGCTCGTTAAGTGGATACAGACGTTTGGACAGACAGTGCGGGTCTGACTTTGAAAAGGACAAACGTCGCAGACGATTCTGCCTCTTTGAAATATAACTACCATTTCAGAAATTGCAGGAAACCATTAGCGAAAGACGAGGTGGTCTAAACACAGGGTTGTATGGAGGGCGAGATGGGCTAACAGTGTGGCAGACATGACATAAGAAATAAGCCCACAATTTTCGAGCCTGAAAAACTGAAGCGAGACACGACTTGGAGGAAAGAGCCGTAGATTGGCTAATAATATTGTAATAAAATGTACTAATAAATTTGAGTTGGGAAATCCGTGGCGCAGAGACGCGTCAAGCTTTTTAATGCTGACAATAGCAGTGCACTGCACTTACAAATATGTGCAAGTCAGACATTGATTTCCTTCGTAAAGTAGCAGATTCTACGAACTCCCTCGTCGCAAACAGTGTAATGCACTGAAGAATACGCACATTTTTAGGGGCCCTAATCTACACAGTCCACTGTAACCAGGAAACGGCCTCATTCTCGTGGAAAATTTGGTTATACTTACGTGTTTGGTTAACGTGAAGCGTTGTTCTGACTTCTAGGATGAGGAAGAAGTTTTATTGTGTGTACGAGACGCAGACTGCTGCTGAGTATCCAAGGTAAGTTGTGTTGGACTGTTAGGAAAGTGTTTTGAGTTAATTTACAAGAATTGAGCAATTTCGGCGAAAAATTAATTAGGAAATTTATTCAGAAATTTATTATAAATTTCCGGCCTACATTGGGCTATATAAAGGAAGGCAAGACGAGTATTTGTGTCAAGTACTGAATTTAAGCTTTTTATTTTGCTACATTGGAGGAACAACGTTTAGAAGCAGCACAGATGAAATTTTTGAGACATTTAGTTGGAATAACAAAACTAGAAAAAAAAATCAATGTATTAGGCAAAAAACGGGGGCAGAGAACATAGTAAAGGAAATAAAACAGTACCAGAAAAAGTGGCTACAACATGTACAGAGGATGGACACAAAGAGACTACCAAAACAAGCACTACAATATAAATCAAAAGGACGAAGGAACATTGGATGACCTAGGAAGAGATGGAGGGACCAACTTCATCTTGAGGATCAAGGAACAGGAAACACGTCTAACCCTTCAGGAACATGATGATGATGACAATGATGATTTTGCTCTATTGTGATTGTGTAAATAATGGTTGTTTGTATATTTTAAAATTTATTTATTATTAAACTTTTGGGTTAATTATCAAATTCTACTGACATAATTGACGCAGAGTTGACCACCAGTTGATGTCCCTGGAGTTTTAGATAAGTAAACTGAGAAATATAAATGAGCGCATTTTGCATTTCACTTCGTTTTGTGGGCGAAGATTTGTCAGATTGCTGACAGTCTAAATTTGGTTGGAATCTGGCTGCTGGCAGCATAGAAATTAGTGACTTCGGCGCTGACGTTAATAGCCGCGCCACTTTAAATTACAGTGTCTTAACGAGGCAGGTGCAATTATGCCAGAAGCATTACAACTTGGTTTGCAGCGGTGGGATAGTTATTTACCACGCGCAGCAAATTGCACACTACTTTACAGGAGTTAAACCATAAGTTATTACCAGGGAATTGTTGAAGAGAAGTCAGAAATAAAAAATTCATATTTAAGAATTTGTTTAATGTATTGACACAGCTTTTACCTTCATGGCCGAAGCGCAACTGCGAGCTGAGTTGACAGAATTTATGGCGGAAATAAAGAATTTAAAGGAACGGATTTCCGTACGGACAACAACGTTTAACAAAGAACTGTCCTTAATTTCTTTGAGTACGGAATGGTCAGTATCAGGAAAGGTGATTCCCCTAGAGGACGCAGATGGTTGAAGCACTGCACCACAAGCAGGAATGTTGCGGTTTGGATTGCCGATGATATAACGGGAAATTTTCATTAGCGTAAACATTCCGGCCGTAATATTTCCCTTCGCTCGATTCAGCTTCTGATAGAAAGGAGTACCAGGAATACATTCTGGTCGGGAAAAGCCGGCCGGATTTTAAGGCTGATAAATATCTTACATTCATTTACTGACCATTTTGAATTCGGGGAAACTCAGAAACATGGAAAACTCAGAGTCCGTCCACCAATGTGCAGGGATTGCTTGCCTTTATCTTTTAGAGTCAACAATTCCTCAAGTAGCAATCAGATTCACGGAATGCCGTAATGAACAGGTTAAATTATTTTTGTATAAGTTATAAAAGAATTCCCCCTTTAGATCGATAAAACAATTTCATCAAACACAGCATTAATCAGTACGATGTGACACGGTCAGCTGAGCAGCGAATGATAGAGTGACGGTGTGCTGTGACACCCGGTGTACAGGAACTGATAGAGTGACGGTGTGCTGTGACTGTCTGTGTACAGGAACTGATAGAGAAACGGTGTGTTGTGACTGTCGGTGTAAAGGAACTGATAGAGTAACGGTGTGCTGTGACACCCGGTGTACAGGAACTGATAGAGTGACGGTGTGCTGTGACTGTCGGTGTACAGGAACTGATAGAGTGACGGAGTGCTGTGACTGCCGGTGTACAGGAACTGATAGAGTGACAGTGTGCTGTGACTCTTGGTGTAAAGGAACTGATAGAGTGACAGAGTGCTGTGACTCTCCGTGTACAGGAACTGATAGAGGGACGTTGCGCTGTGACATTCGGTGTATAGGAACTGATAGAGTGACGTTGTGTTGTGACTGTCGGTGTACAGGAACGGATAGAGTGACGTGTTGTGACTGTTGGTGTACAGGAACTGATAGAGTGACGTTGTGCTGTGACTGTCGGTGTACAGTAACTGATGAGTGGCGGTGTGCTGTGAATGTCGGTTTACAGGAACTGATAGAATGACGGTGTGTTGTGACTGTCGGTGTACAGGAACTGGTACAGTGACGTTGTGTTGTGACTGTCGGTGTACAGGAACTGATACATTGACGGTGTTCTGTGACTGTCGGTGTAGAGGAACTGATAGAGGGAGGGTGTGTTGTGACTGTCGGTGTACAGGAACTGAAAGAGTGACGGTGTGCTATGAATGTCGGTGTACAGGAACAGATAGAGTGATGATGGGCTATGACTGTCGGTGTACAGGAACAGATACAGTGAGAGTGTACTGTGACTGTCGGTGTACAGGAACTGATAGAGTGACGCTGTGCTATGAATGTTGGTGTACAGGAACAGATAGAGTGATGATGGTGTATGACTGTTGGTGTACAGGAACAGATACAGTGACGGTGTGCTGTGACTGTCGGTGTACAAGAACTGATAGAGTGACGGTTTGCTGTGAATATCGGTTTACAGGAACTGATAGGTTACGCTTGCTCTGACTGTCGGTGTACAGGAACTGATAGATTGACGGTGTGCTGAGACTGTCTGTGTAGAGGAACTGGTAGATGGAGTGTGCTGTGAGTTTCGGTGTGCAGGAACTGAAAAAAAATGATGGTGTGCTGTGACTGTCGTTATTCAGGAACTGATAGATTGGGGTGTGCTGAGACTGTCGGTTTAGAGGAATTGGTAGATTGAGTTTGCTGTGACTGTCGGTGTACAGGAACTGATAAAGTGACGCTGTACTGTGACTGACGGTGTACAGGAACTGACAGTTTGACGGTGTGCTGAGACTTTCGGTGTAAAGAAACTGGTAGAATGAGTGTGCCGTGAGTGTCGGTGTACAGGAACTGATAGATTGACGGTGTGCTGTGAGTGTCGGTGTACAGGATCTGAGAGTGTGACGGTGTGCTGAGACTTTCGGTGTAGAGGAACTGATAGAGTGACGGTGTGCTGAGACTTTCGGTGTAGAGGAACTGATAGAGTGACAGTGTGCTGTGAGTGTCGGTGTACAGGAACTGATAGAGTGACAGTGTGCTGTGAGTGTCGGTGTTCAAGAACTGATCGACAGCAGAAATTTCCTTCACGGAGTTGGTCAAGTTAACTTTCCAATTTGTACACATCCTACCAATCTAAGTATATACCAAAATGATTTCTATAAATTTTGAGCAATATTGTTTAATAATTTTCGTCACACAAATAACAGGATAAACGCCACCAGCAAATGGTAATATTTGATCCTCTAAACTGTACATTATGCAAGACGTCACATCTCTATCTGACTGTACTACATAAATATATGAACTGTAATGTGAAATGGAATGGTGAAAAGATTTAAATTTTTGATAATAAAATTTGTGTGATATTTGAATATGAGTGGAACAGTGGATAGTTCAGTGGTGAGAATGGTGATTGGTTTAACGAAATGAGTGCTGGGGAGAATATTTGGAACTGGAGAAAGGACAGTAGAACGTTACGTTACTGGGTTTTTGTTTTGAGAGGTGATTGTTTTGGTGGCATTAGATAAATTGTTGGAAGTGAGGTGAAGGGAGTGGAGAAATTATTTATTGACGGCAGATTGGGTTTGGCGATTGGATAAAGGGTGGGATGGGAAGGGATTGGGAGAATTGTGAGTTGACAGCAGATTGTGTTAGGGGGATTGGATAAAGTGAGGGAATGGAGTGGAGGAATTTTGTGTTGATAGCGGATTGTGTTAGGGTGATTGGATAAAGGGAGGGAAGGGAAGGGACGGGAGTGGAAGAATTGTGTGTTGACAGCAGATTGTTTTAGGGGAATTGGGTAAAGTGTGGGAAGGGAAGATATTGTGGGAATTGTGTGTTGACAACTGATTGTGTTGGGGGGATTGGAAAAAGCGTGGGACGGGAAGGGATTGGGGGAATTTTGTGTTGATAGCAGATTGTGTTATTGGGAATGGATAAAGCGTGGGAAGGGAAAAGACTGGGGATATTGTGGGATATTTGTTAGAAAATTTAGAATATATATCCGAGGGAAAAATTATGAATATCTATTTTTTATTTAATGATCTGAAATGCGGTATCAACCAAAATATCATGTGGCTGTTTGAAATACAGAAACCCAGTCCAAAAAAGAGACACCATATTATAAATAAATATCATGGCTGTGACCAGTGACAAGCATTCTTAACATGACATTTAACAGGCATGTTTAGTAATTTGTACAGCACTTGAAACATTAAGACTTCGCAAGCTGCCCGCAACTCAGACGCAATGTGCGTCCGGGTTTTCTGTCGGTACTCTGCGGAGGATTTCCGGTCATTGAGGTCACCACAGCGCTGGTCTGTCTTGGTCGGATGTTCGTCACTTGGTCATACAGATACAGCACAGTGTTCGATAGGACCAGTAGCAATGAGCGGCTGCACTATTCAAATTCAATTGAAACTTTCTGTGCAGCTATTGCAGTATCACGGACTGACAGCATCGCTCTGACTTGTACAGTGTTGCTCTCTTCATTGAGTCAGACTAATCCACTTGACATGCCACTGCCGAAACATCTAAAGTAAGTTTTAATATTAT
>Ga0123357_10003857_pt1 | contig 17385 bp, 15 predicted proteins | sample TergutEmb28metaG_FD_89873 | JGI IMG/M metagenome (GOLD analysis project Ga0123357, IMG submission 89873) | Embiratermes neotenicus P4 segment gut microbial communities from Petit-Saut dam, French Guiana - Emb289 P4 | ecosystem: Host-associated > Arthropoda: Insects > Digestive system > Gut ... | reverse complement strand
GACGGATACGGGCGCAAATGGCGGCCCGGCTGGGCGAGCTGCCGGCTGGATCGTCGACGGTGGTGCGCGCGCTTCCGGAGGCTGGGGGCGCGACGTCGGCTGACCTCGGCGCGTGCCTGGCCGGGGCGTTGGCGCGCCTCGGATCGACCGGGGTTGCCGGGCCGGAGACCGGCGGGGCGCGGGCCCCGCGGCGCGGACTAGGTGGGACCGCGCCGACGCGGCCAGGGTCGGCGGACCGATGAGCGCGCCGGCCGGTGCGCGAGGAGCCGGGGTGGGTCGCCTGGTGGTCGCGCGGGAGTCCAGTGTGCCGGCGCGGGTGGCGCTCGCGGTGATTCGCGGTTGGCAGGTGTGGGTGAGCTCGTGGCGGCCGGCGACGTGCCGGTACACCCCGTCGTGCAGCGCGTACGCCGCTGAGGCGATCATCCGGTTCGGATTCGGCCGCGGATTTTGGTTGGCGCTTCGCCGGTTGTCCCGCTGCCATCCCTGGCACCGGGGGGGCTTCGACCCGGTGCCGTTGGCCGCGGACGGCGCGCGCGGATCCCACGCGCGCGGCGTCGGGCGTGAGCGCCCGGATCGACGGGCCGATTAGGAAGGCTGTACGTGCTCGACTTCTTGTATGTCGCGGTTTCCTGGGTGCTGTTGCGTTGGCACCAGTTCTTCACGTTTGTCGGGCTGAAGCAGGACAGCGGGCTGAACTGGGCGCTGTCGATCATCTTCCTGGTCATCACCGCGCGGCTGCTGCTGTTCCGGCTGTTCGTCAAGCAGGTCAAGTATCAGCGCAAGATGACCGCGGTGCAGCCGAAGCTGCAGGAGATCCGCAACAAGTACAAGAACGACCGCGCGGCGATGCAGCGCGAGATGATGAAGCTGCAGCAGGAAGAGGGCTTCAACCCGCTGGCCGGCTGCCTGCCGCTGTTGTTGCAGTGGCCGATCTTCATCGGGTTGTTCCACGTGTTGCGGCACCTGGCGAACTCGGTGAACGCGGCGACCAAGTACACCGGCGGTCAAGCGCTCACCGCCGGCGAGAGCCGCAGCCTCACCTTGTACACCTTCAGCGCCAGCCAGACCGCCAGCGCGGCGCGAGCGCGACTGTTCGGCTCGCCGCTGGCCGGCGCGCTGCGCGACTCGACGGACATGTTGCACTCGCTGGGCGGGAACGTCACCTCGACCCGGATTGTGATCTTGGTGCTGGTCGTGTTCAGCGCGGGCGCGACGTTCAGCACCCAGCTGCTGGTGCGAGCCGCGCAGACCACGATCCCCGAGGGCCAGGCCGCGATGATGCAGCGGCTGATGCTTTGGGTGATCCCGGTGATGACGCTTGGTTCGGGACTGTTCTTCCCGCTGGGCGTGCTGATCTACTGGTTCGCCAGCAACACCTGGACGATGCTGCAGCAGCTGTACATCAACAAGTTCCACCCGCCGGCGGAAGCGCCGGTGGTCGAGGTCGGCAGCGTGGGCCGCACGCTCGCGCCGCGCCCGGGACAGAAGCCAGTTCGCAACACGGCGCGGCGCCCCGCGGGGCCAGCGAGCGGCGCGGAGGCGGCGAGCGAGGGCTCGGAGCCGAGCCATGACGGGACCGACGGGGCGGCGAAGGCGGCGGCCGAGGCGGAAGCGGCGGGCGAGCGGCCGAGCGAGGGTGGCTCGCGGCGCGGCCGGAGTGGGTCTGGCGGCAGCGCGGCCGGCGGCGGCCGCGGCGGCTCGACGGGCGGCGCGTCCGGAGACGGCGGAGCGGACGGTGGTGGGTCGGGCGGTGGCGCGGGATCAGGGAAGGCGGCGGCGCCCAAGCCGGGCCAGCGGCCGAACCGTCCGGCGAGCGGGAACCGACCTGGCCAGCGACGACCCAACCAGGCGAAGAAGCGGCGCTGAACGGGCGTGACACCGGTGGCGGGCCATCGGGACTCCGGGAGAGCGCGCAGAGACTGCTTTGAAAGGACACACCTGCTATGACACAAGCGGAACTTGACCCCGGGGTTGAGGTGCTGGACGATCCGCGCGAGGCGACCGTCGAGGCGGCGACGGAGGGCGATGAGGGCGACCTGCTGGTGGCGGAGGGCGACATCGCCGCGGACTACCTGGAGCGGTTGCTGGACGTCATCGACTATGACGGCGACATCGACTTGGATGTGGAGAACGGGCGCGCCGTGGTGGCGATCGTGGGGAACAACCTCAAATCGCTGGTCGGCGCGCGGGGGGAGACGCTGGACGCGCTGCAGGAGCTGACCCGGCTCGCGGTGGCGCAGAAGACCGGGGTGCGCAGTCGGCTGATGCTGGACATCAGTGGCTATCGCAAGGCGCGGCGCGGGGAGCTGACGAAACTGGCCCGGGCGAGCGCGGCGCGGGTGGTGGCGGACGGCGCGCCGGTCCGCCTTGAGCCGATGAACCCGTTCGAGCGCAAGGTGGTGCATGACGCGGTCGCGGCGATCGACGGGGTGCGCAGCGAGTCAGAGGGCGAGGGGCCGGCGCGCCGGGTGGTGGTGTGGCCGGCGGTGGACGGATCGTAGCGGTTCGTCGGCACCGGCCGGCGGGGCGCGGGCCGGTGGTGCCGGGCAGTTCGCCGGGGGCGCGATGAGCGCCTGGGGCGAGGGACCGGGCGCAGGGGAGTTGGCGGCGCAAGAGGCGGCGCGGGAGTTGTTCGGCGCGCGGTTCGAGCTGATCGCTCGGTACGGCCAGTTGCTGGCGACGGTTGGGGTGCAGCGTGGTCTGGTGGGGCCGCGCGAGGCGCCTCGGCTGTGGGAGCGGCACCTGATGAACTGCGCGGTGGTGGGTGAGCTGCTGCCGCGTGGGGTCCGCGTCGTGGACGTGGGCTCCGGGGCGGGGCTCCCGGGAATTGTGCTCGCTTGCGCGCGACCGGATCTGCGGATGGATTTGGTGGAGCCGATGCAGCGACGGGTGGAGTTCTTGGAGCAGGCCGTGGCCGAGCTCGGATTGGGCGAGGCGGTGCGGGTGGTTCGGGGCCGCGCGGAGGATCCGGAGGTGCGGCGGGCGGTGGGTCGGGCCAGGTGGGCGACGGCGCGGGCGGTGGCCCCTCTGGTCCGGCTTGTTGGCTGGGTGATGCCGTTGCTTGCGCCCGGCGGCGTGTTGCTCGCGATCAAGGGAGCGCGGGCGGCGCAGGAGCTGGCAGCGGCGGTGGGCGATCCTGGTTGGCCGCCGGTCGGGGCCGAGCTGTTGGCCTGTGGTGGCTCGGTCTTGGCGACGCCGGCCCGTGTGATCTCGGTTCGGAATGGGAACTGGTGACCTCGGGTGAGGCTTGCTGGGGCGGTGGGTCGCGTGGTTGCGTCAGGAGACGGGCGCGCGCTCGGCCGAGGTGGGCGGGGGCGTTGGTGTGGGCAGAGGGCGCGCGGGCGGTCGGCACACAGATTGTGTCGGTGGGTTCGGTTAGTCTCTTTGTCGTGAGTGGCGGCGAGGTTGATGTTTCACGTGAAACAGTCGAAGGAGAGACGCCTGGGGGTGGCGTGAGACCGTCCGGTGTGGACGCGTGGAGCGCGTCGGGGCGGCCTCGGCTGGTGCCGCGACCCGGCCCGACTTCGTTGCCGAGTGGTGGGGCGGACTGGGGCGGGGCCGGACCGGGCGGCGGGGAAGGCGTGGCGCAAGACGCGGATGCGGGCGGTCTCGGCGGGCCGGGAACCGGTCCCAGCTCGGGCGACGTTGGGCTTGATGTTTCACGTGAAACATCCGCGATCGACACGGCAGCGGCACCCGCCCTCGATGCGGCGAGCCGAGCGCTCGACGCCGTGGGGGTACCGGGCGCGCGCGACGGCGACGCGCGCGATGGGACCTTCGACACACCGATCGCGCGCGAGGCGCTCACTGCCGTCCAGGTCCGCAACATCGAGAACGAGCACTGGCCCAGCCCACCGACGACTCGCGTGCTGACTGTCGCGAACCAGAAGGGCGGCGTCGGCAAGACCACCACTGCGGTGAACCTCGCGGTCGCCTTGGCGATGCACGGGCTGCGCGTTCTCGTCATCGACCTTGACCCACAGGCCAACGCGTCCACCGCGCTCGGCATCGACCATCCCGTCGGCACCCCTTCCACCTATGACGTGCTGCTCGGTGAGCGCGACCTCGGCGAGGTGATCGTCCCGGTCGCCGCCGCGCGCGGACTGTCCTGCGCGCCAGCGACCATCGACCTGGCCGGTGCCGACCTCGAGCTGAGCTCGCTCAGTGGCCGGGAGCGCCGGCTGGCGGGTGCCGTCGCCGCGCACCTGGAACGGGATCCCTCGCTCGACTACGTGTTCATCGACTGCCCGCCCTCGCTCGGTCTGCTGACCTTGAACGCGCTGGTCGCCGCCCGCGAGGTGCTGATCCCCATCCAGTGCGAGTATTACGCGCTGGAGGGCCTGGCGCAGCTGCTCGGCACCGTGGAGATGGTGCGTTCCTATCTGAACACCGCGTTGGTGGTCAGCACGGTCCTGCTCACCATGTACGACAGCCGGACCCGGCTGGCCGATCAGGTCGCCGCCGAGGTCCGCAAACACTTTGGGGAGCTGGTGGTCGCCTCCGTCATCCCGCGCAACGTCCGCGTCTCCGAAGCTCCCGGCTACGGGCAGACCGTGATGACCTATGACCCGGGCTCGCGCGGAGCGCTCGGCTATCTGCAGGCGGCCAGGGAATTGGCCCAGCGGGGTCGGATCGGCGCAACGGTGGAGCAGAGCGTGGCTGGCAAATGAATCCGGGAGCTATCGAGCGAAGGAGACGGGTTTGACCAAACAGCAGCGCCGCGGTGGTCTCGGCCGGGGCCTGGACGCGTTGATCCCAACCGCCCCCGAGGGCGTGGGGGACCCGCCGCGCCCACCGGCGCGCCCGGTCGGGTCCGCGGTGTCGGACCACGTGATCTTGTCCACGGCAATCACACAGGACGTGCTGTCGGCCAGTCCGATGCGCGCGGTGGACGGATCCGTCTTCCAGGAGCTCGAGGTCGCGACTGTGCGCGCCAACCGCCGCCAGCCACGAACCGTCTTCGACGAGGAGGCGATGACCGAACTCACCCACTCGATCCGTGAGTTCGGTGTGCTCCAGCCCGTGGTGGTGCGACCCATCGGCGCCGACGGTTACGAATTGGTCATGGGCGAGCGCCGCCTGCGCGCCGCCATCGCCGCCGGCCTCACGACCATACCGGCGATCGTGCGGGACACCGCCGACGACGCGATGCTCCGCGACGCGGTGCTGGAAAACATCCACCGGGCCTCGCTCAACCCACTTGAGGAGGCCGCAGCGTACCACCAACTACTGGACGACCTCGGCGCCACCCACGACGAGCTGGCGCAGCGCCTGGGACGCAGCCGCTCCCACATCTCCAACACCATCCGACTGCTCAACCTCCCAGTACCGGTGCAACGGCGCGTCGCTGCCGGTGTCATCTCCGCCGGCCACGCCCGCGCCCTGCTTGCGCTGGACGATCTGGGCGCCCAGGAGGATCTGGCCACTCGGATCGTCGCCGAGGGCATGTCGGTGCGAGCCACCGAAGAAGCGGTCGCGATCGCCGGGCGTGCCGATCGCGCCGCCAAAGCGCCGCGCCGGGCTCCGGGACCACGGATCACCGCGCCCGGGCTGACCGAGCTGGCGACCAAGCTCTCCGACACGCTCGACACCACGGTCAAGGTTGAGCTGGGCCGACGCAAAGGCAAGATCATCGTGGAGTTCGCCACCGTGGCGGATCTGGAGCGGATCGTGGCGGTGATGGATCCGCGGCTGGAGCTGACCCACCGCAGCGCCGGACGGACCGAGTAGACCGCGACCGGACCGCGGGCCGGTCAGTCTCCAGCCCCGGTCGGATGCCGCGACGCCCGCAGGCGGGGCGACCCCGCGACCGGCCCAGCACCCGCGACCGGCCCAGCACCCGCGACCGGCCCAGCAGCCGCGACCGGCCCAGCAGCCACGCCTGTGGACCGTTCAGTCCCCAAACCGGTTGTGGCTGACCACCTCGGCGACCGGGCGGCGCCCCCGCCGCAGCGAGGGGGAGCGGCGATCCGGCAGCGGATGGCCCAGGCTGATCACGCCCACTATGTTCAACTCGTCGGGGATCGCTAAGGCCTCGTGCACTGCCGCCTGCCGCTCAACGGACACCCCGAAGAAGCATGCGCCGAGCCCAGCATCCACGGCGCCGAGCAGCACCAGCAGCGACGCCATCCCGGTGTCGATGTCCCAGTAGGGCACCGGCCAGTGCGATTCGTCCAAATCCGTCCAGCCCTTGTCCGGCTCGGCGTACCGGCGCAAGTACGCGTCACGGTCCGAGAGCGCGACGATCAGCACCGGTGCCGTCCGCATCCCGTCAAGCCACGAGTCCGCCGGCTCGGCCGGGTCGGTGCTCGCCGCCCAGAACCGCTCCCGAGCCTCCGGAGCGTCCAGCACCACGAAACGCCAACCCTGGCTGAAGCCGGCGGAGGGGGCGTGCACCGCCAAACCCAAAAGCTCATCGACCGTGTCCGGGGGCACCGGGCGCGCTGGGTCGTATCGCCGCACCATCCGGCGGCGCCGTATCGCATCCTTGAGTTCCACGCTGATCCACACTGCCACACCCGACTGGGGCGAACGCGCGGCCAGTGCTATTCGGGAAGCACGCGGGCGGCGGGCTCAAGGGCATGACAGCGGATTTGCACCACTCCCGCGAACTCGCCGACGTCTGCTGCGACAGCCGCGGTCCGGTCCTCGCCGAGGCGCAGCGAATGGGGGTCGAGGGCCGGCGCGTCATCAAGCTCAACATTGGTGACCCGGCCCCACTCGGATTCCAGGCTCCGGACGAGATCCTGGTCGGCGTGATCCGCAACCCGCCGGGCGGGGAGCTCCGCGAGCAACGGGACGAGGTGCCGGACGCGTCCCGACGAATCGTCACCCTGCCCACGTCCGACGACCCGGTGGCACCGATCGGACAACACAGGACATTTCTGGAGAATTACATGCCTTCCGGGTAATGGGTGCGCACGGCCGAGCCGGTCATCGCCGGTCAGGCTCACCGGCGCGCACGTCATATGCGCGCAGCCGACGGCGCGCGCCCGACGAGGTGACGCTCAACCGACTATGGCGGGTATCCGCATGACCCCGGTGGGCGGATCGTCAGCTTTTGCCAGGTACAGGCGCTGGACCGCGACAAGCAGTCCCTCGGCCACCGCGTCGCGGAAGCTCGGGTCGGCCAGCCGCGCCCGATCCGCTGGTGAGGTCAGATAGCCCACCTCGACCTGCACCGCAGGCATCCGGGTCAGCCGCAAGATGCCCCAGGTCTTGCCGTGCACGCGGTCATCGAGCATGCCGGTGCGGGCGACCACCTCGCGCTGGATCAGGTCGGCGAAGCGCTCGCCGATAGTGGAAGCCGAATCGTGTCCGCCGCCGTAGTAGTAGCAGGCGAGCCCCTCCGCCCGAGGGGACGGCGCGCCGTCCACGTGCAGCGACAGCATCAGATCAGCGCCGATGTCGTTTGCGAACTCGGCGCGTTGCTCATCGCTCGGGCCGCTGTCCGGGCCGCGCGTCAACCAACTCGTGACACCCACTGCCGCGAGGCGGCCCTCCAACCGGGTGGCCAGGTCCCAGGTCAGGTTGGCCTCGCAAACATCGCCCCACTGGTGGCCGGGATCGGCGCCGCCATGACCGGGGTTGACCACGATCCGCTTGCCGGACAGATTCGGCCCCGCAGCCGAGAACGCGGCCAGCTCGCGCAGCAGCTGCGGTCGCCCACCCACCACGCGGCGGCCGAGCTGACGCAACGCGCGCAGCGTCACCGGCCCGCACACCCCGTCCGGAACCAGGCCTCGGTCGTGCTGGAAGCTGCGCAACTGAGCATCCGTGCGGGCGCCGAACACGCCATCGGGGCGGGCGACGTCGTAGCCCATCTCGAGCAATTGCACCTGAAGCGCCATCACGTCGTCACCGACCATCGCCGCAGCGGGATGGAACCCAAGCACCCGGTCGCCGAGCCGCCACCGGGCGGCGGTCAACGCGGCGTAGGTCTCCGCGCCGACGACGCCATCCGCTGACAACCCTCGGCGCTGCTGGAAATGCCGGATCGCCAACTCCGTTGACGCGTCAAAGCGGGCCGCGTCATCGGCGACACTGTTGCCCAGCAGACCCAGCGCGGCAAGGGTCGCCCGCACCTCGGCGACGGCGGTGCCTTCATCGCCGCGTCGAAGCAACATCGGTCCTCACCTTGGTAACGGCTGAGCGGGTTAACACCATCCATTGTGCCGTACCGGTCGGGTGCCGCGCTGCCGTCGCGTCGGGGTGTTGCCGTGCCAGGGTGTGGCCGCGCCCACCCACGCCCCGAAGACCACGCCGCTGAGCGGCCCGTCAAACTGCCAACCAAACTGCGAGCGGCAGCGCTTCCGCGCCGAGATGATGGGCGCGCCGCCCCGTCTGGCGCGCCCGAGCCGTAGGCGGGCTCAGAGGAACTCGGCCAGGTCCCGCAGCAGCGCGGCCTTCGGCTTCGCGCCCACGATTGACTTGACCACCTGTCCGCCGCGGAACACGGCCATCGTCGGGATCGACATGATCCGGTAGGCGCGGGCGGTTTCCGGGTTCTCGTCTATGTTGAGCTTGGCGACGGTCAGCGTGCCCTCGTGCTCACCGGCGATCTCCTCCAAGATCGGGGAGACCATCCGGCACGGCCCACACCACTCCGCCCAGAAGTCAACGACGACCGGGCCCTCCGCCTGCAGCACGTCCTGCGCGAACGTGCCGTCGGTCACCGTCTTGGTGTTCTTACCCATGATTCGCAACTCCTAGCTTGGGACTTCGTGTGGACTGTTCGTACCGCTGGCCACTGACAGTTTCACGCGCCCGCCGGGGCCGCCGCAACTGCCGCGCCCGCCGCGACTAGCCGGCCGCCGCGATCGCCGCGAGGTACCGCTCGGCGTCCAGCGCCGCCCGGCAGCCGGCGGCGGCGGCGGTGATCGCCTGACGGTAGGTGTGATCCACCAAGTCCCCGGCCGCGAACACCCCGTCCAGGTTGGTCGACGAGCCGCCCTCGGCGGTGCGCACGTAGCCCGTCGGATCGAGCGCCACCTGTCCGGCGACTAGCGCGCTGCGCGGCTCGTGCCCGATCGCCACGAACAATCCAGTCACCGCTAGATCCCGCTCGGCGCCGGTGGCGGTGTCGCGAAGCCTGACGCGTTCCACCGCGCCGTCGCCGCTGATTCCAACCACGCTCGAGTTCCACGCCCAGCGGATCTTGTCGTTGGCGAGCGCCCGATCAGTCATGATCTGGCTGGCGCGAAGCGCGTCGCGACGGTGCACCACGGTGACGGTGTTGGCGAACCGGGTCAAGAAGGTGGCTTCCTCCAGCGCCGTGTCGCCCCCGCCGACCACCGCGATGTCCTGGCCCCGGAAAAAGAAACCGTCGCACGTGGCGCACCACGACACGCCGTGGCCGGACAGCTCGTCCTCGCCGGGCACGCCCAGACGCCGATAAGCCGAGCCCATCGCCAGGATGACGGCCGCCGCGGCGTGCTCGCCGTTGTGCGTGCCGATGAGCTTCACCGGGCCGGTCAGCTCGGCGGACAGCACGTCGTCGGGAACCAGCTCCGCGCCGAAGCGCTCCGCTTGCGCGCGGATTCGCGCCATCAGCTCGGGACCAGCGATGCCGTCCGGGAATCCCGGGAAATTCTCCACCTCGGTGGTGTTCATCAGCGCGCCGCCGAACTGGGAGCCCTCGAAAACCAGCGGGGCCAGTTGCGCGCGGGCGGCGTACAGCGCGGCGGTGTAGCCGGCCGGTCCGGAGCCGATGATGATCAGGTTTCGGGTCGCGGTTGGGTTCACGAGGCTCATTTCGTAGCGTTTCGCTGCCTGCGCGGTGGCTGCGGCAGGCGCGTTGCGCGACCAATGGTAGGGGGCCGGGCGCGCTGCCGCCACCATGCGCGCCGGTGGTCGCCGGCTCAGCGACGCATGGTGGCGGCGATCTCGCGCAGCTCCGGCGGATGCATCTGCCACAAGATCACCGCGAGCACCACCACGCCCACCAGCGCCCCGCCGATCAGCGCGACCAACGAGCCGGTGTGCCCGCGTCCCAGGGCGTTCTGCGTCACCACGGCTGCCGCCCAGGCCGCCGCGCCGCCCAGCATCGAGGCGATCCCGACCCGGGACACCGTCTGGGCCACTTTGCCGAACCCGAGGCCGCCGAACCGGCGGGTCAGCAGCACGTGCCCGACGATCGCGCCGACGAGGTAGGAAATCGAGGTGGCGCCGTTGAGCCACTCGATGAACTGGGCCTGGTTGTGCACGCTCTGATCGGCGATGAGCACCAGGGCCACCTTGGCCGCCACCATGAAAATGTTGATCAACGTGGGGGTGCGCCCGTCGCGCATCGCGTAAAACACCCGCAGCTGGAGCATCACCACCGCGAATGGCAGCAGCCCGAACGCCGACCAGGCCAGCGAGTAGCCCATCACCCGCGCCTCGGGGATCGAGGTGTTGCCGTAGGCGAACAGCACCGTGGTGAAGGGGGGGCCGAGCGCGATGAAGCCGACCGAGATCGGCACCAACGCGATCGCGGACAGCCGCGCGCCCAGGCCCAGGTCGGAGACCACCGCCGCGGTGTCGCCGCGCGCCGCCGCCCGGGACAGCCGTGGCATCAGCGCGGTCAGCAGTGACACCACCAGGATCCCGTAGGGCATCTGGAACAGCAGATCGACGTTGGTGAACTGGGCGAATCCGTCCCGGGCCACGCCCACCTTGGCGATCACGGTGACCCCGACCTGGCTGGCCACCACGTAGCCGAGCACCCAGCCGGTCAGTGTGCCGGCCTCGCGCATCCGCCCCGCCTCGTTGGGGCGCGCCTTGAAGCGCCACTTCCACACGAACCCGGACCGGCGCAGCGACGGGATCAGGATCAGCGCCTGGCCAGCGATCCCCAGCGTGGTGCCGATGCCGATCACCAACACCTGGGTGGTGGTCATCGTCGACGGGTTGAGCGTGGTCGGGCCGGGCAGCGTCCAGAAGATCAGCACCGACAAGATGACGATCAGGTTGTTGAAGACCGGCGCCCACGCGCCCGGCCCGTACACCCGGCGGATGTTCAGCACGGCGGTGAACATCGCGCCCAGCCCGTAGAAGAAGATCTCCGGCAGCAGGAGCATCGCGAACGTCGAGGTCAGGCTGCGCTGGGCGGCGCCGTGCGCGAACGCGGAGGCGAGCAGCGGCGAGCAGGCGATGGCGATCCCGGTCACCACCGCCAGCGCGGCCACCGACACCGACATGAGCCGCTGGGTGTAGGCCATGCCGTTGTCGTCGTCGTTGTGCTCGGCGTGCACCAGCAGCGGGATCAGCACGCTGGACAGCACCCCGCCCAGCAGCAGCTCATACACCTGGTTGGGCAGGTTGTTGGCCAGGTTGTAGGCGTTGCCGACGCCGGCCACGCCCAGCGCGGCCACCAACAGGGTGCTGCGCAGGAAGCCGGTGATCCGGCTGACCAGGCTCGCCACCGCCATGGTGCGCGAAGAGGCCAGCACGCGACGGTTGGTCTCCTCCCCCGCCTCGGGCGCGGTTGGGCCGGCGGCCTGCTCCCACGGCGCGGGCTCGGCCTCCGACGGGGCACGGGTGGGGATCGGGCGGCCGTAGCGATCCAGTGGCTGGGGCCGATCGGGCCGATAGCGCCGGGGGCCGACGTAGGTGGTGGCCCCCCACGCCGAGCCGCGCCCCCACACCGCGTCCCCGCCCCGGCGCGCCCACTCGTCATCGGAGAGCTGTTGCCACTCCGGCATGGCGATCGCGGGCACCGGGTCGCCTTCAGTGAACATCCGGGGCTCAACGGTGACCAGGCCACGTCCGTAGTGCGACGGTTGCGACCAACCACCCCCATCGGAGGGCGTCGCGCGCCGAGGCCGGGGCGCCGGACGCTCTGGACCGGGCGACGCAGGACCGGACGATCCTGAACCAGACGACCCCGGACCGGGGGACGACGGAGGCCCGGACGACGACGGACCGGGGGACGACGGACCGGGGGACGACGGACCGCCCTGGCCCGGATCGGGCGCCACCGCGCTTCCGCTCCAGGTGGGGCTGCCCCAAACGTCGTCAGCCGAATCATTCGCCCTCGGTCCGGCTCCCCGGTGCGGATCGGGCGGGTTCGTCGGTCCGGTCACCGCGCCGCGCTCTTCATCGCGCGTCGCGCCCGGAGCCGGCGGAGGAGCCGACGCGCCATGGCGGCCGCCAGCACCACGCCCGCCGCCACCGTGATGACCAGGCCCACCGTGCCCAGCGCCGTGGACCGCACATTAACCGTCACCGGCTCGCCCAGCGTCGCCCCATCGGGGGTGGACACCTGGGCCAGCGCGGAGAAATGCCCGGTCCGCGTCACATGCACGCTGACGCGAAGTGGCAGGCGCTGCCCGGCCGCGAGCCGCGTCTTTGGGGTCGGATCGGCCCGCAGGCCGGCGATGCCGCCCCTCGGGGAAAGGCTGACGCGCACTGTGACCGCGACCGGCAGCTCATTGACGACGGTGAGGTACAACGGAGCGTCCGACGAGGCCAGGGTGTACCCGCCGGACGCGGGCGGCTCGATCCACACCGCGTGCCGCCACCCGTCGGTCAGGGTCTGCAGCTCAGCCCCACAGCGGGCCCCGCCGGCCGGCTCGGCGCGCCACGCCGAGGACTCGCACCGTTGCGCCGCCGCGGCGAAGCCGTGGAGCAACTTGTCCGCGTCCGCCGGCGCCAGGGCCGCGCGCAGCGAGTCGACGAAGCTGAGCTGCGCCACGAGGGAACTGGTGAGGCTCACCGGGAGCCCGGTGGACGCGCCCCCGCTCGCGATCGGCTGGGCCACCGGCGCCACGGTGGCCACCGCCTGCCGGATGGACAAGGGGGTGGACCAGGACGCGGTGGACGTGGTGATTATGGTGCGGACCGCCGCCGCTGGCTGCGGGTTCACGTAGCGGTCTGCGGCCAGCGCCACGTAGTGCCGGCGCTCGGGGTCTTGCGCGGCGCGCACCGCCAGCGCGGCCACCAGCTCGGGCAGCGCGCCCGACGCGCCCGACAGCGCGCGCGCGGCCAGTCCCTGCAGCTGGTTGTCCAGCAGAACCGCAGTCAGCCCGGCCGTCGAGGTGACCGCGTCCGGGGCCTCCGCCGTTGATTTCGGATCGCTCGCGGCGGCGTTCGGCGCCGCGTTGAGGATCACCGTGGACGCGCCGTGGCGGCGGACCGCGGCCAGGCCCTGCGCGCTGAGCGTGCCGCCCGCCGGCCAGGCGATGTCAGTTCCGGCCGCCGGGCCGAGGATCTCGGTGGATGCGGCGTCGGGGGATTCGCCCGCGGCCGGCGACCAGTCGAGCCCGGCGGCGCTCAACGCGTCGACATCGGGATCGGCGGGCGGGGTGAGGGCGACGTCGACCGCGACCGCGATCCGGCGCAGCCGGTCCAGCCAGGCGCGGGCCGCCGCGCCGCCACCGCCTGGAACGGCGGCCCGGCCTGGCGCCGCGACCTGGTACCCGTTGCTCATGGTGGTCAGCTCGTCGATTAGTTCCGGGTCGACCAGCACCGTCAGGCGGATCGCCGGCTGGGCGCTGACCACCTGCTCGATCACGCGCAACACGCGGTCCAACCGCCCCCCCGGGCTCACCGATCCGGCCAACTGGTCATCGACGAAGACGTCGCTGGCCGTGGCGCGGTGCGGTCGGTCAATCAAAGGCAGGACCCAGCTGACCTGAACCGGGTCGGGGCGCTGCGGGAAGGATGGCACGAAGGTCTGCCCGAACCCCACCTCGGCGGCGTCACCGCCGGGCGCGGTGGCCGCGCGCACAATCAGGTTGATCGGGTAGATGCCGCGGTTGCACAGGCAGATGTTCTCGGCCGTGGCCTGATCGCTGGTGGTGGTCGAAAACGTGACGGTGGTGCTGGCGCGCGCGGCCAACGGTTTGTCGAGCAGATGCGGCGTCAGGTCGGTGGTGGGTTGCACCGCCGCCGGATGAGCGATCAGATCAAAAATGACCCCTGGCCGGGTGACGGGCGCCTCCCGCACCGCATCCAGCCGCGCGTCGTACAGCGGTGCCGCAGTGGTGTTGGTCAGACGCACCGTGATCGTCAGCGGTTGGGCCTCGGAGGTCACCGCCGGGGTGCTCGGGGTGACGCCAAGGACGGCAACGGTCACCGCGGGCGAGCTGGCTGCCTGGGCCGCTGCCGCGGACGCCAAGTGCGCCGATGCCGGGCGGGCGACGGCGCTCGCGCCGGGCATCGCGCCGGGCGCCGCGAAGGTGCCGCTCGCGGCGATGACGACGCCGGCTCCCAGGCCGGCGGCCAGCCGCGCCGGCCAAGTCCATCCGGTTCTCACTCGCTATCGCCGCCGTGACATGGTTCGGCTCCGCGCTCGTTGCGGTCTTGTGGTCCTCACTCGCTGTCGCCTCACGCCGACTCGGCGAGGGGACCGGACTCGGCGAGCATGCGTTCGGCGAGGTCGACCAGATGGCGCTCATCCGGGTAGGCGAGCCGCGAGCCGATCTCGCCGATGGGCACCCAGGCCACCTCGGCGACCTCGATATCGGCGTCGGACAGCTCGCCGCCGACCGCGCGGAGCAGGTAGTGGTGCACCGTCTTGTGGATCCGGTGTCCGTCGGCGAGGAACCAGAAATCAATCGCGCCGAGCGCGCCGATGATCTCCCCGGTGATCCCGGTCTCCTCCCCCACCTCGCGCACCGCCGCCTGCTCAGTGGTTTCCCCAGGCTCGACGTGTCCCTTGGGCAGTGACCAGATCAGCCGTCCGCGCTTGTCGATTCGCGCGATGAGCGCCCCGCGCGGCTGCCCCGAGGTCAGGTCGACGACCAAACCGCCGGCGCTGGTCTCGTTGACTCGGCGCAGCCTCGGCGGCCGCCGCCGACCCCGGCCAGAACGTGACGCCCGCGCCGCGTTGCGACCGCGATCAGCCGCGTCCGACGAGCCTCGGGACATGGCCCGATGGTAGCGGTCGCGCCTGGACTCACCGTCCGCGCGCGGCTCGTGGCGCGGTCGGTGGCGGCGGCCCGCCTCACCGCGCGCGCCGCAGTGATGGCGAGCCGCGGTGGCGACGAGTGGTAGCCGTGGTGGCGAGTGGTAGCGGTGGTGACGGGCCGCAATGGTGCTGGACCGGTGCGCGGACAAGGAAGAATGAAACAGTGCCCGCTCGTGACCCCGCCGATCTGATCCCGATCCCAACCGCGGCCGAACGACTCGGCGCGGTGTTCGCGACCGCTGGCCGTCAGCTGCACCTCGTCGGCGGAACAGTGCGCGACGCGCTCCTGGGCCGCCCCGACGAGGATCTGGACTTCACCACCGACGCGCATCCGCAGGACGTGCTGGCGCTGGTGGCGCCGGTTGCCGAGGCGACCTGGACCACTGGCATCGAGTTCGGCACGGTCGGCGTCCAGGTGGGCGGCCGGAGCTGCGAGATCACCACGTTCCGCGCCGACCGGTATGACCGGGTGAGCCGCAACCCCGACGTCGTGTACGGCGACTCACTGGTCGATGACCTGCGCCGGCGCGACTTCACCGTGAACGCGATGGCGGTGTCGGTGGCCGGCCCGCCGGTGTTCACCGACCCGTACGGCGGGTTGGCGGATCTGGCCCGCGGCGTGCTGCGCACCCCAGCCGCCCCGGAGGAATCCTTCGCCGACGACCCGCTGCGCATGCTGCGCGCCGCCCGGTTCGTGTCCACGTTGGCTGGCTCGACCCGGACGGTGTCCATGCCGGTGATCACGGTGGCCGATGAGACGCGCGCCGCGATGACCGCGATGGCCGGTGAGCTGTCCCGGATCACCGCCGAGCGAGTGCAGGCCGAGCTGTCCAAGCTGCTGTTGGCCGCCGCCCCCCGGCCCGGGTTGGAGCTGATGGTGGACACCGGTTTGGCGGATGTGGTGCTGCCCGAGCTGGCGGCGCTGCGGATGACCGTGGACGAGCACGGCCAGCACAAGGACGTCTACCTGCACTCGTTGCAGGTGCTCGACCAGGCCATCGACCTGGAATGGCAGGAGCTGGGCGAGGCGGACCTGGTGCTGCGTCTGGCCGCGCTGCTGCACGACATCGGCAAGCCGGCGACCCGCCGGTTCGAGGCGGACGGCCGGGTCACCTTCCACCACCACGAGGTGGTCGGCGCCCGCCTGGCGCGGCAACGGCTCAAGGCGCTGCGCTACTCGAAGGACATCATCGAGCAGGTCGGCCGGCTGGTGTTCCTGCACCTGCGGTTCTACGGCTACCAGGAAGCCGACTGGACCGACTCCGCCGTGCGCCGGTACGTGGTGGACGCCGGGCCGCTGCTCGACCGGCTCGCCATCCTGGTCCGTTCGGATTGCACCACCCGCAACCGGCGCAAGGCGGCGGCGCTGGCCGACGCCTACGCCACCCTGATGTGGCGCATCGAACAGTTGCGCAAGCAGGAGGAGCTGGACGCGATCCGCCCCGACCTGGATGGCAACGAGATCATGGCGGTGTTGGGGATCCCCCCCGGTCGGGCGGTCGGCGAGGCGTACCAGTTTCTGCTCGGCCTGCGCATGGAGCGCGGCCCGCTCGACCACGACGCGGCGGTGGGCGAGTTGCGCGCCTGGTGGGCGGCGCGCCGGCAATAGCGCGTGCCGGGCCGCGGCTCGGCCACGTGCCGCGCCCGCTGACCAGCGGGTGAGGATCTTGTTTACGGTGGCGACATTGGCCGGTGGGTCCACAGAGATGGCGACCCAGATCAGACGCGTGGTGGTCCGGCAATCCTCATGCACCGTGATGTCGCGAGTTCGCTTGATATCGCGCCGGGTCTCATCGGGGGGCTGGTAGTTGTTCGACGGTTGTGGTGCCGGCCGCCAACCGTGGGCCGAGCCAAGGAACGTCGACCTGGCTGAGCACAAACTCGGCGAATCCCGGCATGGTGAATCGCAATTCGCCGCGCGCGACCGTCTCCACGAGTCCCTTTTCCAGGAGCGTTCTGCGCACCTGGCTGAGCTGGGGTGTGGTCTTGCCCAACAGCGCGGTTAGGTCGCGGGTCCGCGCCACGCCGTTCATGCCAGCGGTTTGCGCCACGGCGACCATGAATTCGCGCTCGGCCTGGCTCGCCTTGACCCATCGGCCACGAAACATGCCGGCGCCGAGGCTGTCGCGGACATCGTCCACTGCGGCCCTCGCGTGCTTGAGCGCGATCTCGCCGCCGGGCGCGGGATCGGCCAACAGCCATGCCTCGTCACCCAGGCGCTGGATGAGATATGGCGAGCCGCTGGCGGCGTCGAGCACCGCGCTGGCGGCAGCTGTTTGCCAGGTGACGCGCTGCGCTAGTGCCGGCTCCAACAACGCCCGTTCCGCCGCCGCATGGTCGAGCGGTCCGAGGGTGCGGAAGTCGAACCGTTCGGTGAAGGAAGCGGCCGCCATCACCACCTCCGGGCTGTTTGGCAGGCCGGCGGCGAAGACCGCGAGCGGCACGGCGGTGGTGGCCAGGGCATCCTGAATCGCATTGGCGATCACCACCAG
>Ga0123357_10003856_pt1 | contig 17388 bp, 11 predicted proteins | sample TergutEmb28metaG_FD_89873 | JGI IMG/M metagenome (GOLD analysis project Ga0123357, IMG submission 89873) | Embiratermes neotenicus P4 segment gut microbial communities from Petit-Saut dam, French Guiana - Emb289 P4 | ecosystem: Host-associated > Arthropoda: Insects > Digestive system > Gut ... | reverse complement strand
GTGACTACGTGAAAAAATCGTGAATGAAGTAAGTAATAATTGTAGAAAGAGGCATCTTATTATGTGAAGTATTTTGGTGACAAAAAAATAGGGAACCTTACTTTCTGAAACACCCACGTATATCATATATCATATCAAAAAATCCTTATAATAGAAATTCAGCGCATGTGGAATGTGAAAGCAAGAGTGATATCAGTAATAATACAGGAAACTGGACCCAATCCAAAATCATTCAGATAATAAACATACCAGGAAAGCGCGAAAGCAAGGAACTACAAAAAAAGGCCATACTGGGCGCTGCACACAAACTTCGAAAGGTGCTGATGTACAAATACGAAACATTCAACATGGAAATAGCATTACTTGTAGCAAAAATTGTAAACACAGAATAGCTGCAACACTCTATACCCTAGAAACATTGTTTGATTCAGGTGTTTAACAGTAAATACCATGCATATAGGATGATAACAAAAATAATAATACGTTAAGAGAGAACTACGTAGAATTCATAAAACGAAAATCTGATTATCCAGTCATTGCCTCACTGTGCCTTTTCACTGCTTGGCGAACCGTTGGAAGAGACAATCATGCACATTCAAGGGAGACAAATGTGTCCCTTGTGGAGCGGTAACTAATTAGCGGAGGTCAGACCCACTCACCTTCCTTTGGTGGCACATAGCCATGAACTTCACAGTAGGTGCCGCCCGGACCAGGGGTATCCAGTGTATAAAATGTGGCTGCAGATGAGGCCGACAAATGGTCGTCACTGGACTGCAAACTTTCTTGCCTTTGTTGTTGCTGCTGTTGTTGCTGCTGGTGCTGTTGCTTTTGTTGCATTTCCTCGCGTCGACACTCGGCGCAGCGACGCATTTCGGCGCGCACGCGCAATAGCCACACCATCCCGAAGAGCGCCATCTTTATGCTGAACTCCTCGGATTTTAGCAGCATCGTCATCATAATGTTAAATATATTAACCACAGGTGCTCCACTTTTAATATCTTCATCATACATAGGATCATAACTAACCACGTGATACTGACGACACATGCCTTTCTCGCGTAACTCTTACAGTCTCTAAATCTTCGCACACTTTTACATAAGACGTCCTGTATCACATAGGTGAGTGACGCCAACAAGAATGAGGAAATCTGAACATTAGTTTGCAGACCCTTTAAGGAATATGCAAACAATAAGTTCACTTACGTTTATCTTGAAAACACTAAATATTCAAACGCTGTGTAACGTATATATCCGAAAAAATTCGGCCTTCAGTCAATCTCTCGATTATAGCAGTGTTTGTAACATTGCAGCACAATGAATTTCGGCAATCACAGGTCAATCACATGCTTTCACTGCGATTTCACAATCGATGGTGGGGAAAAGCGAAGAAGTACCAATGCAATAATATAAAATTTCCAGTTAATTAAAATACTCCTATATAAACAGTGAGTATTTTCATAGAGCGGAAGTAAATTTAACGTTCATTTCCAAGTTTGTAAGTACAAACGAAATAACGCATGTGCGTTTCGATGTACACGCTCCCATAAATAACAAGATTTTTTTAAAGGAAGCGTGGGAATACTTTGAAGAAAATGTTTCTACAGAGTTCATTATAAAATCAGGAAAGCTTGAAATATTCCGTGTCTGATGTGCACTAAAACTTTACACCAGAATTACTTCACAGTTCAGAGCAGTAACGTTCTTTGTTCAGAGTCTGAGCACTTCTCTTAATGATTGTCGCGCGGTCTAGATACTCGCCCCACACTGTTTTGTACTGTTGCGAAACCGGGAATGGTTTATCCAGTTTCACTTTTAATGTTTATCATACAAACTCAGCCAGGAATACCCCAACACGTCGCTGGACATCCATACGCTGTAATGAGTGAAAATTGTTGTTCAGCACCATTTAACACTGCCCCCAACCGAAACATAGAACAATGAGACACGAAGGTAACATCTGCAATTCATTATTTTAATACAAGCACTTACACGTGACAAACTCCTTTGTTCTACAGCTCTGCCACAACTTTTCGATACAGCAATTTCACATTTTCCATTCCATGCATTACACAGAATTCAATTACTATAATTTAAACTAACAAATGCAAACAAGTGTATTAGATTTACAATTATATTGTAAACGCCACTACTTCCAACATGTTTCGGATCTTACTGGCCCATAATTAGGGGCAACATTAATTATATAAAACGACTGTTTCTTATAACACTCTCGAGATCAACATATCAATCGTTTTATACAATCATTGTGCTCCCAGAAGATGGGCCGAGAAGACCCGAAACATCTAGGTTTATACAGCTATATAATATTAATGTAATCCTAACACAACTGTATGCATTTATTGGTTTAAATCATAGTAACTGTAACTAATATTACAAAGAAATGCCATGTGTTTTATTTCACAACAAAATTTTGTATTATTCCGAAACTAAATAAAGATGCATAATGATCAGAACTCCAGGTTTATTTTCGGAAAATCTCCAGCATGTACTGACGTTTAATGTAAGACTAGGCATACCAAAGTACGTGTTCCAACACAAACATGCCAGTATCCCAATAAAATTAGCATGATCGACGTGCAGAAATACTAATCTGGAAGTATAAATAGGCTCGCTAATTTGTGCAGGCCATTAACACGTTTAATGAGCACATGTGCACTTCAAACTCCATTTATATACAGACGATAAGGGCTTTCATGGTCACAGCTTGACACTCGATCCCCTGCTCCCCTAGGACGGACGACACTGTTACGCGGAACAGAAACAATAAATCTGCTACTGTTAGTGGCAGTAGTGACTCTCTGCTCAATTAACGTCCAGGTAACCGTTACAACTTAAGAATTAATTACAACTCTGGTAGCACCAACCAATACGCAATTCTACAACCTATGTATTCTTTCTATTATTTAGCTCCTACGTGTTTCGGCTCAGTTGCCATCTTCGGGGAGCCACAACTCCACTCACAGTCTCCCATTGCACTCCAAATAAGATATACCATAAGGGGACGGGATCCATTTTGGATCAAGCCAGAACAGATGTTTGTAGACAAGAACTAATTTTACCGTAGACATACCAAAAAATAAATTATATTATCATTGTATTAACAACACTATTTTGTACGTAATTTTCACCAAAACATGCACTACTGACATCACAGCAAATGTAAGTTTATTGTAAACTATTTATTGCTGTATGTTCTAAAGCAATATTTGTGTAAGCTCCCTGACGATTGCATCTAAGGTGAAACATGAAGGAGATAAGTAATAGAAAGAACACATATATTGTACAATTGTGCGTTTTTTGGTGTTACCAGAGTTTTAATATCATAATGCAGGGTAATGAACAACGTAAAAGTGAAGAAGTAATAATTGTTAAAAAAAAAAAAAGGGAAGGAAGGACCGTTGTGAATTTTTAGTATTACGCCCAGTATCGGGTTAATTACACCACAAAGGCTCTCCTCACATTTCGGTCACTGTTCGCAAACTACTTTTGCCTCGTATAAGACACGCGTGCTTGTGGACATGTTAAAATGTTACGACGTACAAGCAGCTAGAGCTATATGCAAACTGACATATCTGACGTAAGAGACAAAACATATTTATGTACAGAAACTCGGGTGTAATATTTAGGCAAACGCTGGAAGGCAGATTGTGAAATCTGTTTTTGACGTGAATAGATATTGGTAGAACAAACAAATATCCAATTCACGACAAAACGCATGTGACATCACACAAACAACTGAAATAATAATAATAATAATAAAATAAGTTGCAACTAAGGGTGAATGTTTGAACCCTGGTATTTGGTTCTTCGTTCTTCCTATTGTTGGCAAAAATGCATTTTACCGGCAATGGTGTGAGGCAACACGAATTGGAATCATAATTTCAGTTCTTAGGGCCCATATCTGGTATTCTTTTTAGAAAGTGCCCTGTCATGAACTCTTACAAGCTTATGTCACAGTGCCTGCTAACTGTTTTAGAGATAAAAACTTTGTGGTGTACAATTCAATTCAAGCACCTAAAATAAAGGACAAATAGTGTAATTTTGCCTCTTACTATTATACCTCGCTTTATTCAGTCTCAGAACCTGCGAAGCATTCCAAAAGAGATAGCGTTTTGATACGGAGTAGTGGGTGGGTGGGTGGGCTGGTGGGTGGGGTTCGTAGTACTGAAATATCCGTGTCATCAAATGTTACTTAACCTCTTCTAAAACGTCGGGTTCTTGAACTATCGTGCCGAAATAACATTGAAATTTTGTTTGTTCATTTGACAAACAAATAATCATCGTCATATATCTTTCATGGAGCTGGACCACTTGTTGACCCGTTCCGGTCTCAAGTATCCAGAAGTCTCTTCAAAAGTCTACCATGATTCCTTCTGCCAATTGGGGAGTAGTATTTCATTACCCTGGGTAATCTATTTCGAGGCATTCTATTTACATGTTGTATCCATCTTCTCTTGCATTCCAGTACTTTTTCCAAAAAAGGCATTTAAACAAATACGTAATACGTAATAACAAACGAAAACCACGCCACTAAAACATTGGATATAACATGCTGCCAAGCAAATAGACAGGCGGCATCTCGCTAGTAATGGCAGCTCCTTCACAGTATATCGCTCCGGTTATTTAATTCTCAGGACGTGTACAGACTGTTCTTTAAAGGCATTAAGAAGAATAAGAAAGAAAGAATAAGCAAGGCGAGAATGAGGGGGAAAAGGAAAACAAGAAGAAGTGAAACAGATTCCATATCAGAGTCAAAATGGTGTTATTATAGATCCATCTGCCTTGCTACATTCTTATGGACAAAAATCCGAACGCAATGTGTCCTTATGCAGCAGTCTTGAGGAGCTCGTGTTTCGCTCCGCAATACTCGTACAGTCTACACTTAACGATAAACAGATACCATGTTAACAGCACCACTAATTCAAGCTGCCTTTCAAGCATTTTTCCCTTCACAGCGGGCATGCCCAGTACAGCTGTCATTTTACGGTATACCTCGAGGGCCATAATGTATTAGAGTGAACCAATGGAAGTGCTGTTTACAGGAACCGCAAAGAGAGATTTGAACTGTGCAGTCCTACAATTAAAGCTTCTGTCGGTTACATACTAGCATTTAACAGCAGCGGTTATAGGCAAGTTTAATTTAATGGTTACTACAATCGTTGTAAGACACAACTGCAGTGATATGTCAAATTCAATGGAGAATTTTTTTTATGTTCTTGTAACCGTACATCGTGAACATAAGGTGAAAAGACAGAACCAACAAGATGCAACTAATTCGATGTTTATTATTAAACTTCTATCTCAACATGTTTCGGGCATCATTATGTCCATCGTCAGGAGAATAAGACCGTGTCGTACTGCATGCGGTGTTCTGCCTGGGTGTGTAGGTTGTGGTCTTGTGGATCTGCGTCGTGAGCCGTGCTCACGACGCAGATCCACAAGACCACAGCCAACCACAGCCTACACACCCAGGCAGAACACCGCATGCAGTAGGACAAGGTCTTATTCTCCTGATGATGGGCATAATGATGCCCGAAACATGTTGAGATAGAAGTTTAATAATAAACATCGAATTAGTTGCATCTTGTTGGTTCTCTCTCTTCACCTCAATGGAGAATGTGCCTGAAATATGGTCAAAATCCAATACATATGACGTACCTACACAAGATTCTTTTCTTCCGCACGTCAGACAGGTTGAAGAGTACTTCACGACACTTTGCCAACTACAGGCAATATTTAGCACGAAGAGAGAATGTAATGACAACATTAAGCACTAAGAAGAAAGCAGCGCTGTCCCACATTCTCACAGAAGGACGTTAAAACTAAAAGAAATACTAAGGAACACAGTTCGTATCCAGCCCGAGATTCGAATGGGCTACATCCCAATTAGAAGCCCGATGTGTTATTGCTCCAGCCTACAGCCTAACTTCAAGTAACGGCATAGGGGATTTATTAGCTGCTTGCGCACTGTCCAGTTGCTGCTCGAACAACTTGTGGGAACACAAATTAACATGCCAGTCTGATGCAGTGCTCTGATCTTGTTAGTTCACTAACTAGTTCGTTATCCCGGTGGGGACGAGATTTTCCGCCCTCCAGACCGGCCCTGGGGCCCACCCAGCTTCCTGTAAAATGGGTATCGGGTCTTTCCCGGGGGTAAAGTGCGGCCGGGGCCTGCAGCTGACCACTCACCCCCTTCTAGTGCCGCGGTCATGGAAGAGTAGAGCTATACCTCTACCCACCCTCTGGGCCATACCGGGCCTGTAACGGGATCATTTTAATTATTTTAACTAGTTCGTTATAAAAAAAATATATATATATAAATACACACACACACACACACACACACACACACACACATGGAAGATATTTCGATACATTCTAATAGAATGCATTACGTAGGATACTGTTACGTACTTGTTTACTTCAATACGTCTCGTTAGGTTTGAATCAATAATAACTATATTTTACACATGCACAGTCAAATTAACTGCGGTTCCTCTGTGCATTAACGTGCATAATTAAGACAATAATTTAATATTCCCACTCGACGTTCAGAACGGTGTTACAACGGTATAACTGTGTAAGTAAAATAAATCATTATTATTTAGAGCTTAGACGATTAATATGTAGACAGCAAGATTCTCTGAAACGTCGACTACTATTTACCAAAGGCTGCTGCGTCCAATCCCAGCATACTTGAATCGTCAGTACTAACGTAAGGTTGGCAAATCTCGCAAAACAGATTACATACGCAGATTCAGGACGACCACACCATTTTTTAAATTAAAATCTATATGGAATACGAATCCCTTAATTCGTACAGGTTCTATAAATTTCATGAAGACATGCAGTATGTTTCCCCGACCAGACAAAGAACGTCTTCCATCGATAAACAACACGGAGAAACACGGATAAACTAAAGCAGTGATCGAGATTCATGCTAAAGCTGCATGGGAATAACGTCGCCACACAATAAAACAAATGCATGACAAATTCTATAGCCCGTGCATAAAGTCTTTATTTAAAACGTTCTCGGTAAGCTGCAATAAATATAAAGAAACAGAACAAAATATTGCGCCTTTGCCCATATGTAGCTCGTATTTATTTGACAAAGAATACAATTAATGACTGTGAAAAGCAGTATCTCTTGTTGTCGGCTTGTTCTACCTACGTACCTGCAGTAAATGAACACGAAGAGAAACAAGGGTCTTCTTAGTAATTAACCAACTTAATGCACAAATTTTTGTTTTATAATAAGTTTATTATAAAACAAGAATTTGTGCATTAAGTTGGTTAATTACTAAGATTATACTGAGATGCACGGTCAGCAAAACATCAGAAACAAGGGTGTTTAATCACAAACAGCGCTTTCCAAAATGTTGCACACATTTCGTCTCTCGGCAGAATGCTACTCAAAAACCCACAGTACTACTTAGTGTCCACACCATCGACCTCACTCGGGTGTGTTCATGTTCTAATGAATCCAAACAGACAGAATTCTCCGGAAAGTTATAATTCACTTCATACTGACACATATTATCGCTCGTTACGTTAGCTCGTTGTGAAAGTTTCGGACCCTTTAACTATGAAACTTTCCCTGGGTTAGCAGCACCGACATGGAGGCACACAGACGGCACTGGCATTAACACACATCCACGTGTCCGTAACTTCTGCATTCGACTGAAATGACCATCAATTTCAGACTCCAGCTGCTTTTATTCCTACTTCGTACGATCACCCGACGCCCATTGAACAGATGGACATGCAAGCACAAACGCCTTTCCGGATGTAACGATCCTGGGAACCGAGCACCGGCGCAAAATGAGGGTTTTAATATTAACCACCATGACCCTCCTCAGGGTTAAAGCAACCTCAGTGTAAACTGACCATTAACGTCCATCTAGAGCATATATAACAGTGTTCCTCAACCTAAGGGTCTCGAAACTTCTCCGAATGGGTCGCAAAACAATTTCACAAATCTACTTATTCCTAAATCACACTACTTTGATAAGTGTATTAAAATCAGTATTTTTATAACACCTGTAGTGCAACTGTAGCAGTGTCGGCTTGAGCGTCTTAATACAAAATTGCAAAAGACCATTGTCAATCAGGATTCCAACCTTTCAAAGAAAAATTATAGGATCAGCAAACAAATCTACTTATTGCTAAACCACACTACTTTGATAAGTGTATTAAAATTAGTGTTTTTATGTTAACATTCGTAGTGCAATTGTAGCAGTGTCGGCTTGACCGTCTTAATATAAAACTGCAAAAGACCATTGTCAATCAGGATTCCAACCTTTCAAAGAAAAATTATAGGATCAGCAATAAAAAATCGTTCTTTCTACGACGTTATCGCACGGTTGGCAAAACTGTCCAAAATTTGACGAATACCTCGCAAAATATGTAAAAATTCGAATTTACAAGATAACGAAGACTAACTCGAGATGTAAGAGCCAGCAGATGAGACACAGTAAAAAAAATCAGACTCATGAAGAAGAATGGCAATGCGTGTATGTTTATCATCATGTCATAAAATCATTACAATGTAAATTCCGTGATTCCGATTCAGGTTGTCATACCGATCTTTATTTCTGGCTCCTGGGTTCGCGAGACTACTGACCTCACCTGTGTCACGGGTCGAAGACGCCGAGAGAAACAAATCTACAAACGTATACCTGAACACCACCTTAATGACGTCATGGTGAGGTTCTAAAGCCAGAATAACCTAGTCAACATGTTCGGTTCCGGCGAATGCTTTACATTCACAAAAGCAATTCGAAAGAACGGCATGTCGCGTGTCACGCAGAGTACGGGTCATGAAATGCAACGAAGTTGCAAGAAATGAAAATGTGCACTCCAGTTTTCTCCCACATACAATATGTGCTATTATGCACCCATCGTTATTTCGTTCAACCGTAGGGACGTACACTAAATTGCGTAGTCATATGTTCCAGCGTCAATGGAACTGACCACGACCAGTTATATTAAATAACACAAAAGCTTGCCTTATTTTCTTGCGCACTGAAATATAAGCTACTCTGAGAATGCTTTAAATAACATTTTCAGGTTACTGTAACACATGTGAGATCGTCATGTGCTTCATTCGACCTTTCAAAGACCAGTGGTTACTTTTAATGCCACCAGTTTTCACGTCCAACAATTCCGCATTCTGAACCAGAGTATATTTGTGTGTTTTGATTATATCTGCAAGATAAGGGCTTTTAATTCCGTTTACTGCATTAACTGTTTTTTCCCTTAGACCGTTAATAAACAGCTGCGTGTGGGACATTTTACGAAGTTAAATTTCGATTTTAATTTGAAGTGTAGTCACTTGGGATCAGCACTAAATCCGACGGACCTAATTGTTGTCAAGATGTTCTGTACACATTCTCATAACACGTGTCTTTGGAGATAAAGTATGTCGTGGGCGAAGTTTCATCTAAATTCTGCACATGCACTTGGATGTGAAATATAATGACGGGTCTTGACATGCTCATTAAGTGTTCGTTTTATTCGCCTTGCACAAAGAACGCTTAAGATATAATGCCGCACGCCTAATTTTGCATGCTTCAGCGTGATTTTAGAAGCAGTAAATATTCATGACATTCTAGTTGGAATATGCAGAAGGCTACAACAGAAATCCCCCCTCTCTTCAGAAAACTTAACCCGTGGAAGAGCTATGGGCAACTTTGAGTTCTAGCCAATAAGGAGAATCTGCCATTAACATTCAACGTGCTAGAAATCACACACACATAACAAACGCCGGCATCAAACAGTGCCAACAGTGTCACGCATCGTTCACGCACAACGTACTCTTGGTGTTAACATTCCAGACATGTCGACAGCGAAGTTAAAGGTCTCGGATTACAGCAATAAACGCCCCTTCATCACAAAGCGCCACGGCATGTATCCGCCATTCCAGAAACTCCACTCTCACCATACCTCATAAGCAACTGCCCAACACAGCACTTTGTGTTGGCAAGAACGAGCCAATTGTGCAGTAAAGGAAAGTGCGGCTTTGTACTTAAACCCCTTCTCTATCAACTACCAGCGAATCCTTAGCATAACGTTCAACTCACGTAAGCACTAAATCCATGGCTCTACTGTCGTGAACAATTAAACAGGTCAATACAAGATGTAGCTCCGAAAATAATGTGCATGCTTTTATAACCGAATAATGTTCATACATCACTCAGCAGAATTCATACCCGACATTACTTAAATCCAGCTCCATGGGACAACGGCTGTTCACGCCAAGGACAAATTTTGTGTAATAACTGCTTAAACTGGGTTAAAAGAGTTTAAGCGCGCGAAAATGACGTAATTGGTGTCAGTTCTTTGTATTAGGAACATGATGCAGCTTCGCTTCAGTATATGTCACTCCGCGCCGCAACGACACGTTAAATTTGTGTCCTACAAGAGAGCCGCAAATCTACAACTACAGTTCGCAATAGAGATGAAACGTGTGAAAATATGTTTATTGTGTTCACTAACATTGTGTCACAAGTAGGATAGCATATGTCTGCTAGCTAGTAACCGTATAAGGCAGTCAATTAGTTACATGTGCGTAAGACATTGTATTAGTAACGAAGGACCTGTTATCTACCACGTATCCCCTTATAAATACTGAAAAGGTGCATCTATACTCACTAACAAGTGACGACTGCATTCACAAGAAATACGTACCAGTGTGCTACAAGACATTACTAGCTTGCACGAGGCAGCAATATATGTTAACACATTACCACAGTATAACTTGAAGTGATCAGAGCAATTAGTGAAGTAATAAAGTTAACAAGAAGTTCTTTTAACATAGTGGCTGTAGCAAAATAATTGAAGGTATTGAAGTTTGTGTTGTTCCCTAATCCTTATTGACCGGCATTTACTGATGAACATTACCCTGTTCATAGCATTTATGTTCCTTGAACCAGAGCGAGGCAACAACGGTAATTTTTTGTACCAGTCTATTACAATCCCTACCCTAATTGAAGCTGATGTCCACATATTCTACATATTTTGCCCTTGCACAAAAACTGTCGTGCCAAAGGAGTACACTCCATTAAACACAAGCACCGCTAGTGCTCACAGTGTTTGTATGAAATGATAAACGCAATGAATGACCAAGTCGGCAGGTAACGTTTCACAGAATGCAGTATAAATAAATGTGACAACAATGTTGTTACTCGCTTCCCATCAATGTTGACGTAAACGATATATGGTGTCATGGAATGACCTCAATTGTATCAGTACTGACTCCGAATATATTTTTTTACCTCCGAATTCCGTATAAGTGGGGTACAACGTGAACAGATGAAAAACTGCGAACTTTCTAGAAATAATATGTTATACGAATTTATTTGGTTCGAATAATTCACAAGAGAACATTACACTCTTTAAAACAAATTCCTCAATTTCCATTACGAAGGACCAGGGAAAAAGTAGAGATAATTAAAATGCACATGCTAAACGTCCCAATAAAATGAACCTCACCAATAAACAATTGATCTTCGGGCTTTATTAATGGTTCAGTACTCCAAAATACAAAGAAATGAACATCATAATTAGGACAGAGTATCAGTCTGCGTCTCCGCCCTTAGCTAAAAGGGGTGGGCGAACATCTACTCAGCTGGGCGCGAGAGATAACGCTATTTGCAACCCCTTTACCTATCAGGCCCAACTGAGCATGTGTTCCCCCATCGCTCAAAGACCTAATACTTGCCGGTACCGAAATTTGACATGGCACCGCCAGCATCCCACAGTTTGTCCATTCCACATACAGACCCGTTAGCTGTCAGGGCTGGTGAACCTTTCTGAGGGCGCGTGCCCAAATTGTCTATAATCTTCGAAGAATTCCTTTCCCGTACCCAAGGGAATTTTGAAGACCATAATAAAGTCTTGAAGTCTTCATATTAATTATTAATTACTGAATTATTATTAGTAGTAATGCGTACTATAATTATATAATAATGAATAGTATAATTATATTTCTAATAAATACTTCCTCGATGAATGCGATACGGAACAAAATGTGGAAGTAACTGGAGCTGATACTACTTCGTGTTTGAAAAGAGTATTGTAAAACGTTTTGTCCAGTGTCACGTGTTTTGCCCAGTCACCGCCAAGCCGGCGCCCAAGTGATAAACATCCAGTCAACACTTCGCACCGTTCCCGATTTGTGTTGACATGCATCACTCGCAGTTTTGTTTTGTAGCTATGGTACAATCTCTCCGTAGTCACACACGCACGCACACACACACACACACACACACACACACACACACATGTTCTGCACAGTATAGAGAAGCTGGTTGGGGAAAAGAACTAAAACGAAAATTGGCACTGCAGTCAATGCCGCGTACCAACGAAATCGTTCCGCGTGCCATTTTAGGCACGCGTGCCAAACGTTCGTCAGCCCTGGCTTGGGTAATATTCTTTTGACTTTTAGAGTAATGTTGGCACTGTGCACTGAAACACACATGTTCGTATGCTTGGGCGACGAAAAGCAAACACGCTGGGGAATATGATGCCGTGTAATTCAGGAATATTCGAAATTGACCATCAAAACCAAATAAAGGAATAAAGCATCCGCGTTTACAAAAGCACTGTAACGTTTTCAAAAAACAGCCAATCGGCTCGCGGTTTAATGCAATTATCTGCAGTGTACACATAGGTTCATTTAGTGTACTTCAGAGACAAGTAACTTGAACTGTTGATTCTCTAAATATTTGTGAGAATTGTTGTTTGATTCATTATTCAAGTATTATATTGATCATTACCCATTATCTGAAGTATATATATATATATATATATTAGTTGAACAAATCAAATGCTGTTGACGAAAATGCTAATCATCCGAGTTCATTTTAAAAATTAAAATTTTAATAATAACAATAATAATAATAATAATAACAAAGCGCTGTTATTGCCATACAAAATAACGAACCTTGTCCCCATGTACTAACAGAACACGCACAAATTAAAAGTATGCATCTGACTGGATTTAGGCCTACATGGACTGAATCCCAGAATGGCAAAGTTATCCTGTTGGAAAGGGGGGGGGCTGCTTTAATGGCTGGCCACGCTCGTTCCCTTCCGATCGCCCGTTTTGACCATTTCTTATCATTCAGTTTTTCATTTCCCACGAACTTGCAGCATAAATGTAAAGAGGTTACTACGCACGATAAAGTTGAGTGCCTAAAGGGCGTATGGGGGAAAGGAGGTACGTATTTTTAACACTGTCAGTAGACGGAAGTGAGTGGGCACATTCATTGCGATAACCTTACCCACGAAGGAAAAGCCTCCGGTACCCAATGGACAGTAGGCTTGGCGAGTCCCACATGCAGTTTGGATGCGACTGGTACATCGACTGAACTACCCAGGTCAGAATAACCTCGGATATAACAGTTGACATTTGGCTCGATTATGTAATGGACTGGGAAGCAGGCAAGCGGGTAGTGTTGGACACTCGGAATGATGCTGAAAATTCTCTCGTCACCACGACGTCGACAATGGCACTGGGACTCCCCCGGCTTCCTGTCTAATGGATACTGGATATGGCGTTCCCGCGGGCGCAGACGGGCAAGACGTTAAGTTGTCTACGCTTCTCGTGCACTGACACTTACACGCCTTCATGGCGTAACTCACCATTCCAGTATTTTATCTTTCCCGTTTGATTTCTGATTCCTATTTTATCTCCTTTCTCATCTTTTACACACTCCTTTCACTTCACTCGTTTTCATCTTCGCTTCCATTTCTTCTCACTCGTTTCTAACTTCCAATCTTCCTCCCCCCAGCCCCCCTAAATTTACGTCTTTCTTCACAACTGTTTCTCTCGCCTCGTATTCCACTTCTTCCACTCCATTCCATGACAGCAGAGTCCTTTACTTATCCTTTATTTATCCGCATTTTCTATCTGTTATACCTCTGTTCTTTGTATTTCCCATACCCCGAAAATATACAGTAAGTAGCTTCGTAAAGTTTAAAAATCCACCCACTTCCAGCCCACCCTGGTGTTATTACTAAAGAGCTGAAGCAGCTGCTTCAAGAGACAGGACCACATGTTTTATTTAACACATCGAAATTACTTTCTCTGTGACGTTTACATATTGAAGTTAAAAACGACGCAGTGTAACACTGTTTCATTAAGTCGCTCTAAATAGGCTGCGATCCAAACAAACCAAGCCATCTTTCTCTACAGCAAAAAGAACTGAACACAGTCTGATGCAGACACCTTCCTCTAAAATGAATCCTCTTGCACACCCCGACTCCGAAGTATTATCGATTCTCTAAGTCTCAGACGTGACAACAATGGCGCAATTTCCTGTGTTGGAGGAGATGCGACTTCCGGAAGGAACTGCAGATTTGTGGGGCAGAAGAAATGGTACAATGCTTGGGTGGATTCGTGGAAACAGGGGTGTGTGACGTGTCAAGGGTTAATTACAGCGACAGCAGGGTCAGCAAGCCAACAGAACCGTCGGACATTTTTAATCCTCCGTCAGCCCCACTATGCTGTGATGTATGAGGACAGTCAAACTGTTCCGGGTGACCGTTTCCCCCACCGTTACGCCCGAGATTCCCATCTCCCTAGCCGAACAAGTGAAAGTGCGGTACTATGCAACACAGGGTTATTAATAACTGAGACGACTAATTTTTGCTGAGTTGTTTAACGTCGCTTTATTACACAGCATCATATAGCAAATAAAAAAAAGTACGCCTGTAAGGAAGAGGAAACAGGTCGTCCCGCATCTAGAGCACTAACACGGTGGAACTCAGAAAACCGTGAGATATCATTCAAAGCCCATATTCGGAACATCCTGATAGAAAAGTAGATGTGGCAAAAACACCTACATATACGGTAGGAAGGATTCAAATCGGACTGACAAATCCCACAAATTCCAAAGCAGAATGCCTGCTGTCGCTGTTACAAGGAAATAGCGAATTTTATTATCATATTTGTAAATGATCAACTTGACGCACAATTCTTTTTCTTATATTTGTTTATACCAATTCTCTACATGTTTCGAGCAACCAAGTGCTTACCATCAGGAGAGTCAATTGTATCAACAAACCTCTGGTATATGTCACTCTGAAAACAGCTGAATGGTCCAAAATTACAAAAAGTTTATTTTAAAATGAGTGCTGTTACTTACAGGTGGTGATAAAATATAATAAAATGGGGTGACATGTTTTTTTTTTTTATAATTTAGTTTTGTTTTGAAGATTAATGTACGTATTTATGTCATGTAGAGGTCAAGGTTCTTCTAAAAAAAGCGAATTTTAAATTACGGAGAATACAACCATCTGGTCAAGGAAGACTGCCTGTGGAGTGGGGCAGACCGAAAATTCCAGAAAGTCATACCCTGAATCACACCTCATGACAAATTACTTCCAAGTCATTTCATCTCATTCAAAACTGCAACTCAAAGAAAGACGTACTGAAGCTATAGTACAGGCGTCGACCGATGCGAAGCGTAAATACTGGTTACTTAGAATTGAAAGCAAAACAGACGGGAATTGAGGATACGCCTATATTGCGATGACCACAGTAGAGTGCTGTTTGGGTGAACCTTCTTCGCCAGACCGAATAACAGAGCATGGCGTAACAATTTATCGTGTTCAAACAAACAGCCCCATGAATTACTGCAAACTGGAAGTGCTATATCTAACAGGCCTGGCCTCTATCCAGCATTCGCGTAGGTACGCTGTAAACAACTATCATTTTGACAATAATGGAAAAGATTCTTTGTCCCGTCTCTTGCGTTCGCAACATGGAGGAAGTTTGCTAGTGGCCACTAAATTTGAAACTCGATACGAAAAACTTCATATTCGTTTCGGAGGATAATAGTTTTCCCTCATTTTAAAACCGCTAAAATGTATTGTATAAACCGGGAACCACATTCTAAATTGAAACAAAGGCAGATATAACGTTTCCTGACATTCTGAAAGGTAACGCAGCACATTAAAAAAAGGACGGTTATCTTGGCCACTCTAACAGACAGCGACAGTTGAAAAATCTTGATATCAAGGCCTTTCTAATATCCTATTTTGCTTCTTAAACCTGCTGGTTACAGGTGAGTCTGTAGAGTGAGTTTGCTCCAGTTCGGACGACAAAGGAGGCAGGCTTCGAACACTGATCGAGATGTACCGAAAAGAATTGAAAGCGGAGGGGGGGTTTGGACATACTGTCCAACTGTCCAAGTATTTAAGCACACAGCGTAACGGAAATTCTTAGACCCTGTTTCACATTAGTCTCCAAAAACTTCGCAATTGGCACCTTTCAGTACGTCAAAGTTAAAAGAAACCTCTACTTGACAGAATGTCGTTACGTTAGTTATTAAACAATCGCAGTGCGAAATAACAAGCGCAACCAACATACCAATCATACGAAACTGATCTGCCTTTATTTAACGCTTTCAGCAGCTTAAGTTATGAGGCCTCGACTGGTAAGAAGTTCGGTATGTGCATGGTGGAATAACAAACAGCTTCAACGACGGGATCGTGACGTAATTTAAGACACTGAAAGACGCTTTCTTTGATGATCAGAATACAAGCATAGGGCTAAGCACTTGGCAGCAGCGCTCCGTGTCGTCAAGGTGGCTTGTGGTCTAGACACATTGCCGAGCACACACCCAGCACACAGGCACAAACAGGTATCATCTGCATATTACACGCAGACACACACACATTTCGGAGTCATGAGTCACTCTCATTTTATGGCCGTCTAAATAGGAAAATTGAAAGTGAACAATTAAGACCCAGGCTATCAAGTTCCATTCTCTTAACACGCTGACTCAACATCCCATAGGCCAACCACAAATAATAATAATAATAATAATAATAATAATAATTTAGTTTAACGCAAAGCCTATTGACGTGGAGACAAAAAACCGGTACGAACATAACGTACACAAATGCAAAGGTACAACAAAATTATACAAAAACAAATAAGGTACGTATCTGTACCCGCCGTACCCCTCCCCTTCCACCACCACCATCTCATTATTATTATTATTATTATCATCATCATCCTCATCATCTCCTTTATGCAGGGTATTTATACTCGTATTACTGAGACAAACTATGTCCCTAGGGAATACAGTGTTGCAGCTGTTCTGTTGTTACTATTCATTGTGCTTATATCATCAGTTCCAGTGTTGAATCTATTGTACAGGGTGGTGCAAAAAGAAAGCATGTTTTTGAATCTGCCTGCGATTTCTTTCTTTGGGGTTACCTCAAATCAAAAGTCTACGTTCGAAAATCTCGTATAGTCGACGATCTGAAAGTTTCCATTCGCGAAGAAATTGCAACTGTGCCACAAGAAATGTTAGTAAATGTGATGCAGAACTTTGAGGAGAGGCTCCGGAC
>Ga0123357_10003855_pt1 | contig 17390 bp, 13 predicted proteins | sample TergutEmb28metaG_FD_89873 | JGI IMG/M metagenome (GOLD analysis project Ga0123357, IMG submission 89873) | Embiratermes neotenicus P4 segment gut microbial communities from Petit-Saut dam, French Guiana - Emb289 P4 | ecosystem: Host-associated > Arthropoda: Insects > Digestive system > Gut ... | reverse complement strand
GACGCGAATACATTGGGGCGGGCGTTAAGGTTTTATCATTTCCGAACCTATTATGCCGCAGCCTGTTGTGTTCGATTGTAGCAAACCTGAACCTACAGGCTACTTTTTAAATTGGGCAGATTTTTCTCGTACTGCGGTAACAGATTTAAAGACATCAGACGTACACATCTGTATGAATGACCTCAACTTCTGTCCGGCCTGCGGCAAGAACCTGCCGGTCGGAGCAACATACTGTCCTGCTTGCGGCAACAGCCTGAACGGCCAGTCCGCGTCATCGGGGTATGCCGAGTTCGAAAAGGGAAAGAATATTGACCGAACGAAGATCGCAACAGCCCTCTTACTTATCAGTGCGGCTACGGCCATCATTGGCGGTCTTTGGCTGTACTTCAATGCCACGGGATTCATGGATCAGTTCATCGATGCGTATCCACAATACAAAGATATGTTCAGTGGCTGGACATCGATAATAAAGGTGTCCGGGCTGATCTCAGTCATCGCCGGGGTAATATCCATTGTGGCGGCTTGGTTGGCTTTCAAGCGCAAGGCGTGGGATGTCACTGTGATTCTGTGCATAATAGTGGCCTTGTTAGGGAATTTGCTGTTCGGTCTCATCGCACTCTGGTTGATCTGGAAGGCCAGGCCCGTTTTTGAGGTAAAAGACAAGACTCAGGGAATATACAGGTAAAGGGTCCGAGACGTCGGCAGCGCAACAGTGTTTCGGATGGTCATTCATAAATACGCATTTGACGTTCTAATTCACGGGCACATGGCAGACCGAGTCTTCATTGATGTACGGGCGAGCGACCTGACGCTGTCTGAGATATTCAGAAAGATCCAGGACATTCAGTCGGAGAACCCCGAACTTGAGATATTTTTAGATGGGGACAGGCACGCCATAATGGGCCGCCAGCGTACTAACGTCAGATCGGAGCGATGATATGGCCGGCCGGATCACGATCGCGTTGTATAATTCATACAACCCGACCAAGTTCATGGAGGCGCACAGACGCGCACTCGCAAGATCAGGGGCACTGGCGATGGCGTTCAATTTCAATCTCGTCACATTCGGGTTCCCGTTCCCGGAAGGACCCGGGACACCGAAGGAACTCGCGGAATGGGTCGCAACGACCACGTCGATCGGACAGGACGGCGGATATTTCACCGAACTGGCGGAAAAAGGCCGTTTCCAGTCGTTCCCGTACCCGGGGAAGGGATTCCCGCCCCAACTCGGGGAGCCCGTGCTGACCACAAGCAAACCGGATCCGAAAAAGGCAACTGACGTTAAAGAAATAGCCGCATGGATAAAGGAAGGCAAGAGCGTGATGCTTCTGTTCGGTCTGGGACCGCACGGGGTTCCGAAGGACGCCGCATCCATACCGAAGTTCAATCTCGATATAACGGGCGGACGTTTCTCACTCGAAACATGTACAGCGCTGGGAGCAGTGGCAGGAGCACTCTACGCGATTCAGTAATGATCGTATACTATATTCCCGGGTCCGTAGAGGACACCGTTGCCTTTGACCGCGCGGCCCACGATATGCGCGTTCTTGTTCTCCGAGACGATAGATTCCGCTTCGCCGGGGGATGCGGTCATCATGAGCCCCATGCTCATGTTGAATGTCTGGTACATCTCTTTCTCTGAGACATTCCCCAGCTCCTGTATCTTCCGGAATATCGGTGCGGGCTTCAGCGGATCGTCGATGATGTATCGCAGTCCTTTGTTCAGACGCAGCAGGTTACGCAGACCTCCGCCGGTGATGTTCACCATTCCGGTGATCTTATGGCTGCGTATTATGCTGAGAACTTGTTTAACATATATCTCGGTGGGCTCAAGCAGTTCGAGCCCGACGCTTCTCCCGAGTCCGGGAACATGGTCCTTCATCTTGTATCCGGCGGATTCGAAGACCTTCCTTGCAAGGGTGAGACCGTTCGAATGTATCCCGGACGATCCGAGTGCGACTATAAGATCTCCTTCCCTGACATCTTGGCCCGTTATGAGTTCGTTCTTTTTGACGAATCCGAGGCACGTACCGGAAAGATCAATGCCGTTCACCATTTCCGGGAGCACGGCGATCTCGCCGCCGACGATCTCCATGTCGGACATCTCTGCCCCTTTCTCTAATCCTTTTCCGATCTCTTTGGTTATCTTTTCGTTAGGTTTGTCTATTGCGATGTAGTCAACGAACGACATTGGTTCCGATCCTACGCATATCGCATCGTTGACGTTCATTGCCACACAGTCTATGCCGACGGTATCCCATATCCCGAGTTCTTCGGCCACAAGCAGTTTGGTGCCGACGCCGTCAGTGCACAGCGTCAGATAGACGTCGCCGAAGTCGATCAGGCTGGCGAACAGTCCTTTGAGGTTGACCGCCTGCCCTATTCCTTTGCGTCTGTACTTGAGTTCCTTGACCAGGGAGTCGATCGCGCTCGACTTGTTGTCTATGTTCACGCCGGCTTTTGCGTATGTCCACTCTTCAGGCATCGTCTCATCATGGATGAACTGGTTTATATTTGTCGCGAAGCAGACCGAAAAACTGTCACTGTATACACATACACTTTCTGACCTTTCAGGCAATTTGTCACTGTATACACATACACTTTTCCTTCGGATGGCCCGCACGCCGTACGTGCAGCAGACCGAGGATCATTGCGAAACATTATATCCGCCGCAACGATGGATAACCGATGACGAAGAGGTGGATGTCCGAAAGGAAACAGGAGAAATACTACCGGCTCGCCAAGAAATACGATTACCGTTCCAGGGCGTCATTCAAACTCATGCAGATGGATGACCGTTTCGGGATATTCGAGGAAGGCGATTCTGTCGTCGATCTCGGAGCGTCACCGGGCGGGTGGCTTCAGGTCGCGAAGGAACGCGTCGCGGACGGCGTCGTCATCGGTGTCGACCTCCGTCCTATCAAACCGCTCGAAGGTGTCATCACGATAATTGGTGACATAACCTCTCCGGAGACGATGAGAGAGCTCTTTGACATACTCGGAGGGAAAGCGGATGTCGTCCTTTCCGACATGGCGCCCAACATAGGCGGCAATTACTCCACGGACCACGCGCGTTCTGTACACTTGTGCACGTTCGCGGTCGCCGTTGCGGAGCAGATACTCAAGCGCGACGGCAAGATGGTCATGAAGGTGTTCATGGGAGACCTTTTCCCTGAAATAAAGAAAGAGATGGAAGGACGTTTCCAGAACGTAAGGGTGCATGAACCCCCGGCAACACGCGACTCGTCGTCCGAGGTGTACGTCATAGGAACGGGGTTCAAAGCACTGTCACCGTCGATGAAGGTAGGGACGGAGCAGGAACCGGAAGAGAAAAAACGATCATTCACATTGAAAGGAGATCTGGTATGAAACACGGAAAGATAATCTGCAGCGGATGGAACTACCGTTCACATCTTTCAGAGACGAACAAGGAACTTCCGAAGGAACCCATATTTTTCTTTAAACCACCGAGCTGCCTGATAAAGGACGGCGACGGGATAGTGATCCCTGACGGTATCGGCGATGTGCACTATGAGGCGGAGCTGGCACTCATATTCGGACGCACCGGGAAGAACATATCCCGGAAGGATGCTTTGTCGTACGTCTCGCACGCGGCGGTCTTCAACGACGTGACCGCCAGGGACCTTCAGACGAAAGCGAGGGCGGAAGGCAACCCGTGGTGCCTGGCGAAAGGGATGGACACATTCGGTCCGATGTCGAAGCCGGTCAGCGCGAAAGGCATCGATTTCCAGAACTTGGATGTGAAGCTCACTCTGAACGGAGAGATCAGGCAGAATTGCAACACGTCGATGATGATATTCCCCGTGGACGAGCTGATATCGTATGTCTCGAAGTTCATGACAATAGAGAAAGGGGACATCCTGTCCACGGGAACCCCCGAAGGCGTCGGCCTGCTGAAGAGCGGCGACATCGTATGTGCCAGCATAGATGGTGTAGGCAAAGTGAGCAATCCGGTGCTATGAATCTCCGACTCACATCCCGGTCCTGCTCAGGCCGGCATCCGATATCCGAACGGATTCCTCGCGGTCAAGGAGAATATTAAGATCTGTTGGATCGATTGTATACGAATGCGGCCCCCGACAGAATAGTTTCTTATCGCAAGGATGCATCTGATGTCACACTATGACCGAGCAGCTGGTGTTGGAACTATCGGATCGGTGGATGCCTGCGGACCCGGGTCTGGCATCCAAATTCGAATTCTACATGGGTCTCGGAGAGGCGGAACGCATTGCACTGGATTTCCTGATGATGAGGATCAGGTTCAGGAAGAACAACGTGGAGTTCGCGGAAGCAAGGATGGGATCGGGACTCAAGCAGACGGACCTGGAGGCCCTGGTCCAAAGATGCAAAGAGGCTGGGATACTTGAGGACGCGGGCTACGCTAGCCGTGCGAACGAGGATTTCCTGATTTTCGTGTATCCGTTCATCAAGGACCGCAGACTGTATTTCAACCGCAGCGAATACTACATGTACTTCGACACCAAGCACATGGAGGACGCGATCGCACTCATCAGCACAGCGCTCAGCAGGGCGGCGGGATGCGAACCGGACCGTATGGCCGAAGATAAAGAATACGATATAAGCGGCGATATGGCGGGACTCATCTGGAAGGCCATAGGATACGAACATTACCGGGACATCCTCCCGTACTTCGACCGGAAAGAACTTCGAGAGATATGTGCGGTCGCACTCACAGGTATCATGTCATGGTGCGAGGACATGACCGGACTGGGCGACACATATTCTGAATACTCTGACCTCGGCCTGTACAGAAGGGCCGCAGCAGGGGATTTCGACGGTCTGATGTCCTCCGGAGGCAACGAATCCGACCGTATGTTCGCGGCCGCGTCCTCACTCTTCCTCAAGGAAGATGATTCGCGCGGGGCGGCGGAGTTCTTCGAGAAAGGACTGAAGGTCATGCGCCGCAGGCGGAAGAAATGCCAGAGGCCGGATGATCCGCTCTGGTTGACGTATTACTTGTGTTTCACGCTCACGAGACTTCCGGCCGAATACGTTCCGATACTTGAGAAAATATACAGCATGGAGACGGATTACGACATGTGGGGCGGACTCATCAGCAGAGTATGCACGTCGCACACGGATCAGACCGGCAGGACGAAACCCCATTCGATAATGCTGAACACCACGGACTGCGATGACCCAACGCTCACGCTCGGCGCAGTCTGTATGTATCTGGTGGATCACGAGCCTGATGCGCAGTTCATATCCAGGCTGGCCGAGCGGGCCGAGGCCATGGTAGCAAAGGGACACTGCGCCCTGGCGATGGAAGCGCTGTATGCGCTGAGCCGGTGGAGCGCGGAGACACCGCATCAGGAACTTTACAGGACGGTAAGGGAACGGATAGGTTTTGACCCGGCCCTGTCCAGGATCAAAAAGGGGGACGACTGGGAGAGGGTGCTGGACAACCTCGCTCTGCTGGCGGCCGGGAAGGACCCCGCGGGGCAGGGGGCCTCACAGACAAGGATAGGGTACATCATCAGGATGGGCGACCTCGATGTGCAGCCAATCAGCCAGAAGAGGCTCGCCAGAGGAGGATGGAGCACCGGGAAGAAGATCTCGCTGAGGATCCTTCAGAAAAAAAGCGAACCGGGCATGACTGAGGCCGATCTGAAGATAGCCTCGCACATCTCGCTCGCCCGCGACGGATGGGATTCTAACCTCGTCCTTGATCCGGGTGCGCTGTACGAGATGATAGGGCATCCCGGACTGTATGTTGACGGCATCAGCGCCGAGTTCGTGGGCGGGGACCCCGAGATAGTGATTAGAGAAGCGGACGGGGAGTTCTTCATTAAAGCGGGGGCATGGAAGAAGAAAGGCAATATCACGATCACGAAGGACGGCCCGGGCAGGTACAAGATAGCGAAACTCCCGGAGGGACTGTCCAAAGCGGTCGACATTCTGATCGAGAAACCGGTCAGGGTTCCCCTAGATGCCGCCGAGAAGCTCGCGGGTCTTGCGGAAACGCTCTCGGCCGTCGCCACAGTGCATTCGGACGTCGGCGGCGGGGACAAGAACGCCAGGACCGTGGATGCCGATCCGCGCGTCAGAGTGCTAATGACACCGTCACCCTACGGCATAACGGCGGAGATCCTCTCGAAACCGTTCAATGATATGCCGCCGTACTTCAGTCCGGGCGAGGGCGGCAGGACCGTCATCTGCACGAAGGACGGGGAGAGACTGAGGGCGGTCAGGGATCTCGAGACAGAGGATCTGAACCGCAACACCATCGTCGACGGTATACAGGCCGTCTGCTCGGCGGAGCCGCTGGGCGACAATGCGTTCTCATTCCGCGATCCGTCGGACGCCCTGGAACTCCTGGATCTGCTGAGGGTCCGCGGCGACATCGTCGCAGCAGAATGGCCGGAGGGGGCCAAGCTGAAACTCAGGACATCCGTCGGCTACGAGAAGATGACATTGAGCATGGGCTCGGGAGAGGACTGGTTCAGGATTGACGGCGACGTTGTGATCGACGAGGACAAGGTGATCAGCATGAAGGAGCTGCTCGCGATGAACGCATCCGGCAGCGGAAGGTTCATCGAGATAGGGGACGGGGAGTTCATCGCACTCAGCAAACAGCTGAAGAAACAGCTTGATCAGCTCTGCGCCGTTGCCGATACGAGGGACGGGATCAGGGTGAACAGGTTCGCCATGGCGTCCGTGGGGGATTTCATGGATTCTGTGGACTCGCTGAGATGTGATCCGGAATGGACAGCACTCAGGGAACAGATGAACGACCCCGACCCGGATGACAGCATACCTGAGGGGCTGGCGGCGGACCTCAGACCATATCAGGCCGAGGGGTTCAGATGGATGTCCAAACTTGCATCATGGGACTCGGGAGCATGCCTCGCGGATGATATGGGACTAGGGAAGACGGTACAGGCCATATGCATGCTGCTGAAGAGATCCGGGAACGGCCCGGGGCTGGTCGTGGCACCGGTATCAGTGATACCCAACTGGGTATCGGAGATAGAGAAATTCGCTCCGGGCCTGAACCCCGTGACGGTACCAGCGGATGGAAGGGCGGAACTCGTGTCGTCACTGAAGGCAGGGGACGTGCTGGTCTCATCGTACTCAATGCTCCAGTCGGAGGAGGAGATATTCAGCGGAAAGGAATGGGGGACAGCGGTCCTGGACGAGGCGCACAACATAAAGAACTTCGCCACCAAGACAGCGAAGGCCGCCTCATCGCTGAAGGCCGGTTTCCGTCTGGCCCTCACCGGGACCCCGATCCAGAACCGCACCTCGGAGCTCTGGACAATATTCAACTTCATGAACCCGGGCATGATGGGTGCACTATCGGAATTCACCAGAAGATTCCCCCCGGGGGATGAGGGCAGCAGGCAGCTCAGGAAGCTCATATCGCCGTTCATCCTCAGACGGACAAAGTCCTCCGTGCTTGACGACCTGCCTCCGAAGACAGAGATAACCCTGAAGGTGGAGATGTCTCCCGAGGAGGTAGCATTCTACGAGGCCGTGAGACAGAGGGCGGTGGAGGCGGTGGAGAACGCAGAGAGCATCGGACAGAACACCAACATCCAGATACTGGCGGAGATCACCAGGCTCAGGCAGGCGAGCTGCAACCCGAAGCTGATCGACCCGAATTCGAAGATATCGTCGTCAAAGATGGCAGCATTCTCGAACCTGGTCACAGAACTCGCGGAAACAGGGCACAGAGCACTCGTGTTCAGTCAGTTCGTCAGGCATCTGGCACTTGCGAAGGAGACCCTCGACGCGAACGGGATCGGGTATCTCTATCTGGACGGCTCCACTCCGGTGAAAGAGAGGGAGAGACTTGTGAAGGAGTTCCAGAGCGGAACGGCCAAGATGTTCCTGGTCAGTCTTAAAGCAGGAGGACTCGGGCTGAATCTGACGATGGCCGATTTCGTGATCCACCTCGACCCGTGGTGGAACCCCGCCGTTGAGGATCAGGCATCCGACAGGGCGCACAGGATTGGGCAGTCGAAACCAGTGACGGTCTACAGGCTCGTAAGTAAGAACACGATTGAGGAGAAGATCATAACCCTGCATACTACGAAAAGGGACCTGGCCGATGACCTGCTGAAGGGAAGCGACAGGGTAGCGAAACTCTCTGCGAAGGAGCTCATGGACCTATTGAGGGGCGCATGACCGTACACCCTCCATCGACCCTAATCCCAGAACCTCTTGTTCTTGGCGTAGAGAACTTCGGCGGCAAGGATGTCCCTTAAGAAATCATCCTCGTCGATATGCATGCCCCTCAGGATCCTGGATGCCGCGTCCGGCCCCACTCCTCTTCCGGTCAGCGTCAGGATCGCTCTCCGTCCGTGCTCATTCACCAGATTCGCGTTCCTTGACAGGCGCATAGTGATCTTATGTTCCTCGTCCGTAAGGTTATTTTTTGAAAGCAGTTTTATCGTATCCCGGTCGTATTCCTTCAGGACGGCGATCATATTGCCTCCGCATTTAGCGCAAACAAGTCTTTTCGGAGCGTCGGAGACGCGTACTCTCCACTGGTTCTGGCACTTCAGGCACGAAGCGAAAAGTAACTCGTCCTCCAGCCTCTTCTTCAGCGCCATGAGGATGGAGTGGTCGGCACGCAGCGGCTGCATCAGCTCCTTGGACCTGACGATGCCTTCCATCCCTATCGGGGAGATCCCGGACACCTTGAAACCTATAGATCCGTCCGAGATGCCGGATATGACACGCTCGGCATTTCTTATATCAAGGTCTTCCCACAGGACCTTGTTGACGGCCTCACTGTAAACGGGAGTGTTCTGGTGCATTTCGAACAGTCTCGAAAAACTCATGAACCGGTGATCCGCGTCCTTGTCTATGATGCCGAACTTCTTCGCCACATACACGAATCTCCATTTCAAAAATGTAGAGTTGCTGAGTGTCATCCGTATAAGCGATTCCACTGTACCGGGCCTCACAGACATGAACGTCCTGACGAGTGCATCCTTTCCCACATTCCGGGGGAGTTCGAATATTATCCTGTACGGATCCGCAGATGTTCCAACGCTCTCGCCCAGTCTGGCGGTCAGCAGCGCAGAGTAGAGTTTACTGAGTGTCTCGTTCACTCTTGTTCCGAAGCACGCGTTCAATATCGCCAGTCCGTCCCCGATCTCCAGCGTTACCAGTATATCCGAGGGGATGTCGAACCTCTCCTTCTGTTCGTTCACGAACTCCCTGACGCACCTCTTCGCCTCGTCGTCGCCGGGGTAGCCGGAGAGATCGAGGCTCCGTCTCATGGACCCCACTTCCCCCGCCACGCCGAACGGTACAGGGATGTCCGATCCGGTCCAGGACGGCACCGATCCTATCTCACGTATCTCTTCGACGAGGATCTCATCCTCGCGCATCTCAATGATACGCCACGTGCGTCCTTTTGCTATGAATGTCGCGAACGGTTCGGCGAACGTCGCCACGAAACTTTCGTCAAGCGTCCCTATGATGCCCCTCGTGCTCACATCTCGTATCAGGTAGGTCCGTTCGTCCTGTATCATCGAGATGTTGTCGTAGAAATATTTCATTCCCTTCTTGGACCGTCTGAACCCGCTGTCGTCCTCGAACACCATCTTTATGGACTTCAGCTGATCCAGAACGTCATCCATCTCCTTCCTTTCCAGATCCCGGAATATGTGGGACCTTCTGAAGATCGAGAATGCGGTATCGCGGTCCACCCTAGAACTCATGGTCATCGCTATCAGCTGGTTGGCAACGACGGTCAGCGGGGACGGGCGTCCGGCCCTGTCCTCAAGTTCCTTGCTTTCAGTCCTCTTTGCTATCACCAGCGCCTCTGATACTTCGTCCGGTGCGGTCGCCAGTATCACGGCCCTGATGGTCTCTCCGATACGGTGTCCGGCCCTGCCGGCACGCTGTATCATCCTAGCCACCTGTCTGGGCGAATTGAACTGTATCACGAGGTCGGTCGTGCCCACATCGATACCGAGTTCAAGCGACGATGTGCATATGAGAGCTTTCAGTTCCCCCTTCTTGAAACGGTCCTCCACATCCATTCGGTTCTCTTTGGAGAGCGACCCATGATGCACTTCTATCGATATGTCCTCGTTCCAGAGATGGTATCTCGCCGCTAACCATTCAGCGGTCTCGCGCGTGTTCACAAAGAACAACGTAGAACGTCCGTTGTCTATCAGTTCGCGCGCCCTCTTCATGACCGCCACCATATCGGGATCGCTCTGCAGTCTGTCCACCAGGGCGGAGTCACTCGGATCCGGCACAGGTCTCTCGACCGCGATCTCGAACTCTCTGAACGTGTCGTGCTTCGATATCGTCACGTCCCTTTTCACCCCGACCAGGAATCTTGCGACCTCCTTCGCATTCCCGACAGTGGCCGACAACCCTATCCTTTGAAACTCGCCTGCCAATGAAGTGAGTCTCTCTAACGCCACACTTAGCTGCGCGCCGCGCTCAGTCATGGCAAGTTCGTGGATCTCGTCGACCACCACCCACCGTACGTTCTTCATGTGCTGCGCGAGGCGTTTCCCGGTGAACATGACCTGCAGCGTCTCCGGCGTCGTTATCAGCACATCCGGAGGTTTCTGCGACTGCTTAGTGCGTTCGCCGGCAGGAGTGTCGCCGTGACGCACACCCACCCCTATCCCGAGGGCTTCGCCGTATGATTCCATCCTCCTCAGCATATCCCTGTTCAACGCGCGCAGAGGTGTGATGTATATGCATCTTATCCCTTTGCCCGGGTTCCTGTGTATCTCGTCCAGGATCGGCAGTATGGCCGCTTCCGTCTTTCCGATGCCCGTGGGTGCCACGAGAAGGACGTTCTTGCCTTCTTTGATCAGCGGGATGACGTCGCGCTGCGGATCGGTCGGCGTAAAGATCCCGGCGTCGTTCAACAGACGCGTTATCTCAGGAGCGAGCTCATCGAACGTCATGCGCCTGTGCTATGATGAAATTAAAAATAAAGGTTCCGAGGGCCGTCCTCGGAGTTTATTTCTTTTTGGCCGCGGGTTTCTTTGCTGCAGGCTTCTTTGCCGCAGATTTCTTTTTCTTCCTGGCCTTGTTGGCCTTGACGGCGGCCTTGATCTCATCAGCCTCTTTCAGTCCGTCGGTGATGTCATCCTCTTTGTATCTCAGGACGGTCCACCCCTGGCTTTCGAGTATGGCGTCTGATGACGTATCAGGTATGCCGTCGTAAACGTAAACGGCAACCTTCGGGGCAACGAACGCTATGTCGATATTGTACTCGCCGTAGTTCCTGCGGCATCTGAGGCCCTTATTCCAAGCGGCACGCCTTACCTTGCCCTCGGGAGTGTTGTCGTTGATGAACTGCAGATCCTCCATCATATCCCAGTTGTCGTCACCCTCGTCCATCTCTATGTTATCGAACGCTGCGTCATCAAAGGTATCGTCCTCCGGCTCTTCGACCGGTTTCTCAATGACGGCGACCTCTTCAACGACCGGTGCTACCGTCACAGGCTCTACCGCCACGGGTGCTACCGTCACAGGCTCGGGCTTAGGGACGGCGACCTCTTCAACGATGGGCGCCTTTACTACTGCCACAGGCTCTTTAACGGTTTCAACGATAGGCTCCGTGACCTGAAGGAGTATCTCCGAGATATCCATGATCCTTACCTTGGACCCTATCTGTTTGGCTCCGGCCTTGAGGTTGAGGACGCAGAACGGACATGCAGTGGCAATGACCTCCGCACCGACCTCCTCGGCATCGCGTACCCTCTCGGCGGCGATGTTCACGGCAAAGTCGTTGAATGCGCTCTTGTAGCCTCCGCCTGCACCGCAGCATCTGGATTCTTCTCTGCTGCGGTACATCTCTACAAGCTCCACCCCCTTGACCTTCTTCAGGACATTCCTGGGGGCGTCGAACACACCGGAGTGCCTCCCGAGGTGGCACGGATCGTGATATGTCACCTTCGCCTTGAACTCGTGGTTCAGCGGAAGTTTCCTTTCTTTGATCAGCATCTCTACATATTGGACGAAATGGCTGACATTCTGTCCTGTCTTGGAAAAGTGGTTGCCGAAGTCCTTCGATATCGTCTTGAAGCATCCGGAGCAGGTCATGACCATGTCTTTAGCGCCGACCGCATCCGCTTTGCTTACTATGGTCTGCGCAGCATCCAAGGTCAGATCCCCGCGTCCCACTCTGAGTGCGGGGGAAGTACAGCACCATTCCTTGTCTCCGAGAACGTTCATTTTGACGCCGGCCCTGTTCAGAACGCGCACACCTGCCGCAGGTATGGGCTGCATCCTGTACGATCCGGTGCACCCGGCGAAGAATATGACGTCCGGTACGGCCTCCCTCTTGACCTCTTTCGGCCACCATGCGTCCCTTGTGGACGGGGATTCCCCGTACGGATTGTGCACAGACTCTATCCTCTCGGTCAGTTTCTCATGGGCCGGAAGCGGACCCACCTCCTCCTCGACCATCCACGCTCTCAGCCTTTCCCAGAAGTCCACAAGCTTGATCCCCGCGTGACATACCTCTTCGCAGTTCCCGCACCCTGTACATTTGTACATGGCGTCGACAAAATCCTCGCTGAGTTCCACCTTGCGGCTCAGGATCTTATCGAGCAGATTCTTCCTGTCCATCTGAATCAAGTAGTATATCTTTCCTCTGGGCGTCACAGACTCCCACGGAGACTGCCCATGCGCCTCACAGACCTCAATGCAGTAACCGCACTGAAGGCACGAGAGCATCTCTTTCTGAACACGCGGCATTTTTACCATAATTCGCAACCTCTGTCCTCGGCCGTAGGGGTATCTTCCTTCGTCAACCAGATAGAGAAGGTTTAGTATATTTATGTTTCCCGTTCTGACCACAATGTGCCACACATGCAAAAACAGTCATTTTCAGGTATCATACCGGCACAGAAAGACACTTTTGGGTAAAGTTAAAGATATATCTTCGAATGTCTTTTTCATATAAAATGAAAGCGGTCAGAGCCTATTTTGACAATGCTGCCACAACAAAGATGGCACCGGAGGTATTGGATGCGATGCTTCCGTTCATGAAGGACTCATACGGAAACCCCGGAAGCATACACTGGATGGGCGATGAAGCGGCCAAAGCGGTGCGCGTGGCGAGATCTAAGACCGCGGCGGCCATGAACTGCCTTCCGTCAGAGGTATTCTTCACCTCGGGCGGGACAGAGTCGGACAACATCGCGATAATCGGCACGGCGACCAAGAGAAGGATCATAACTTCGGCGATCGAGCATTCCGCTATACTTGAGACATGCGGGCACTTGGGATCACGGGGGCAGAGGATAGCCGTGCTGGACGTAGACGCGGACGGACTGATCGATCCCGACTCTCTCAGGAATGCGATCGGCGACGATGTCTCCGTCGTTTCCGTGATGACCGCGAACAACGTCATCGGGACGGTCCAGAGGATACGCGAACTTTCAGACATAGCCCACGAGTTCGGCGCGTATTTCCATACCGATGCGGTGCAGGCGTTCACCAAGACGGACACGGACGTGAAACGTCTCGGTGCGGATATGATGTCGGTCTCCGGGCACAAGATACACGGCCCCAAGGGCATCGGCGCGCTGTTCGTCAGCGGCGATACCGAGATAGGGCCGATAATGTTCGGCGGGGGGCAGGAGAGGGGGTTGCGCCCATCCACTGAGAACGTGCCCGGGATCGTAGGGCTCGGGAAGGCGTGCGAGACGGCGACCGCGACCATGAGTTCCGACATAAGGAAGATGGAAGGGATCCGCAACAAAATAATCGACGGCGTCCTTGATATCAGCGGGTCCGCGCTCAACGGATCCGTTGAACACAGATTGTGCAGCAATGCACATTTCAGGTTCAGCGGCATAAAAGGATCGGACCTTGTCCTCAGGCTCAGCAGTGAGGGCATCGCCACCTCTACGGCATCGGCGTGTTCTGCAGGAAGCACCGACCCGTCACACGTAATGACCGCCATAGGTCTGTCCCCGGAAGAGGCGCTCTCATCGCTGAGGATTTCACTTTCAAGATACACAACGGAAGATGAGGCGGACCTTCTTCTGAAAAAGCTTCCAGAGCTCATCCGCAAGATGCGGTGAAATGGTTAATCCAGAGACATAAAAATGGAAAAGGAAAGGTCGGGGCGGTACGCCCCGTTGTTCAATCCGCGCTTAGCTGGACGATGCCTTGGGGTAGAGCCACGACATGACGAGCGACGCAACGACCGCAGCGATGAATGCCATGATCATGAAGACGATCGCCGTTACGATGCTGATCTGGTCGCCGCCGTTCGAGAATATCCTGGCGAGGTCCACTGCCGGGTTGGCGTAGAACGTGCTTGCGGTACACATGATCATACCACCGACCGTCGCACCGACTGCGAGCGAGGTGTACTTGGAGCCACTGCGGACGCAGCAGAACACCACGATGACCAGCATGAACACACACAGGAACTCGGATATCGCATGGTACAATAACCAGTCGGGCGTGGTGCTCAGTATACCCACAAAGAAGCTATCTACGGGGCCAGGGGACTGGTAGAACATCACGAGCACGAGCAACGCACCGACGAGACCGCCGATGAACTGCGCTATCATGTAGAACAAGCCGTTCTTGGCGTCAATGTCCTTGGACACGATCATAGCAGTGGTCACAGCAGGGTTGAAGTGACCGCCGGAGATCTTACCGAGGGATTCTATCATTGCGAAAAGCACGAATCCGCCTGCGGCACCAGCCACGACGAAACCCGGGAGTCCCGATAAACTATTCATTGCAAGCATTACTGAACCCATGACCGCAATTACGAGCCCCATCGTACCGAGGAGCTCTGCGACCATTTTTTTAGGAAGGTCTTGTTTAGATTCCATAAACGAGAATCATCTAATACCTATATTAATCAAATTGAAAAGTCTGTATTTAATCAACACAAAAAGCGTTCAAAAAACGTTCGCCAACCCTTTATATTAACTAAGATTTTACAGTAGATAATGAACGCAAAGCAATTCTTGTCGAAGATGCCAGTACCGATGTGCGGCCTCGCGCTCGGCATGGTCTCTCTCGACCTTCTGCTCTCACGGTCGTATAGTTTCTACGAGTACAGCATATTTGCGTTCCTCTCGTTCATCCTGATCGTGCTGTTCACCCTCAGGATCATCACGGACCCGCACGGGATCGTGAAGGACCTTGAGAATCCCGCGACCTTCGGCGTCCTTCCAACATACACGATGACGCTGATGCTGCTGTCGACCTATGCGCACGGCCCGATCGGCAACATCGCGCTGATAATATGGCTGGGGGCGATAGCCGCAAGCTACGTGTTCATGTTATTCTTCGTGAAGAGGCTCTTCTTCAGCTTCAGCATCGAGAAGGTCTTCCCGTCGTTGGTGGTGATATTCGTCGGATATGTGGTTGCCAGCGTCACTTCTCCGGAATTTGGGATGCAGGAGCTCGGAAAGATCCTGTTCTGGTCAGGGTTCACAGGATGTCTGATCATGCTTCCGCTGGCGGTCTATCGTGTGCTCATCGTGAGGAAAATTCCCGAACCGCTGTTGCCCACGGTGGCCATAATCGCCGCTCCTGCCAATCTGGCCACGGTTGGGTGTCTGACGGCGTTCGGGGATGCCCCTCCGGCGATCGCACTCGCGATAATGGCCACGGTCGGCGTTGTTTGCTATGTCTCGGTCATGGTCTATATGCCGGTGATGCTGAAGAACACCAAATTCTACCCAAGCTACGGGGCGCTGACCTTTCCCGTGGTGATAAGTGCAGTATCGTTCCGCAGGTTAGGCGATTTCTACGGGTGGTCGTCCAACGGCATCTTCGCCATAATACGGGAGACGACGGTGCTGATCGCCGTCCTGATCGTGGTGTACGTGCTGATCCGCTACATTATCTTCCTGTACAGGACCGCGCGCGGATCACAAGGCGACAGGACGATCTCCGTAAAAGGATGAGAGGACGTCCCGCCACAACATAAAGTTGCGCTGACGGATCCGCCTTGCGGCATCATATGCCGCGTTCGGCCATCAGGATCTTGATCTCACTCTCGTTTATGCCGACCATTGCCTCGCCCAGGTCCTCGGATATCTTCGCCAGGATGTCCGGTTTGTCATAGTTGGCGACGGCTTTGACTATCGCCCCCGCCCGTTTGCCCGGGTCGCCGGATTTGAATATCCCGGAGCCTACGAATACGCCTTCCGCACCCAGCTGCATCATCAGTGCGGCATCGGCAGGCGTCGCCACGCCGCCCGCGGCAAAGTTAAGGACATGGAGACGACCAGTATCATGGACCGAGAGCAGAAGGTCGTAAGGCACACGGAATTCTTTGGCCGCATTGTAAAGCTCGTCCGACCTCATTGACACTACGGAAGCGATCTCCGAATTTATCCGTCTCATATGTCGTACCGCCTGAACAATGTCGCCTGTGCCAGCTTCTCCCTTCGTGCGCAGCATCAACGCACCCTCGTTCACTCTCCTGAGAGCCTCACCGATATCCCTCGCACCGCAGACGAACGGCGTTGTGAACGCGCGTTTATCGACGTGATACACATCATCGGCGGGGGAAAGGACCTCGCTCTCGTCAATACAGTCCACTCCGATCGCCTGAAGTATCTGCGCCTCGACGAAGTGGCCGATCCTTACCTTGGCCATGACCGGTATGGATACGGCCTTCTGAATGTTCTTTATGATCTTCGGGTCGCTCATGCGAGAGACCCCTCCGGCCACCCTTATGTCGGCGGGAACCCTTTCGAGCGCCATGACCGCTCTTGCGCCGGCCTTCTCGGCGATCTTGGCCTGTTCAGGTGTCGTCACGTCCATTATGACGCCGCCTTTGAGCTTCTGGAACATCTGTGCGCTTTGAGGGGATTTCTCAGCGGTCTTCATCCTTACGTCGTAGCCGGAACCGATATTTTATTTTATCATCGGCCTAATGCCAAAAGACAGCACCAATACGCCGAAAAGACACACCCGGCCAGTTTCAAAAGGGGCCGGAAGTATTTTCTTTGCATCGTGTCGCGGTCAGGAGTATATAAATAATTACTGAATTGCAGTTCAAAAGTTTTTCTTGGTTTTTGGAATGTCGGGTTAAATTTATCATTCTTTTAACGGTCATAAGAATTATGAATGGCCACTTTCAGTAAATCTCGGTGATCGTGTCAAACGAAGAATCTAGAGGAAAATAGTGGGCCTGATCGGATTTGAACCGACGACCATCCGGTTATGAGCCGGACGCTCCACCAGACTAAGCTACAGGCCCGGGTGAGTCCGGTTAAATGAAAATAAGATAAAAAGATATCGCACAAGACCGCCCCAATTGAAAGTTGACCCGTGCATTCAAGAAGGTGGAAGCAGATTCGCAGAATGACCACATCATGCGGACACCCGCGATGGACATCCGGATAGGAAAGATCGCAGGATAT
>Ga0123357_10003854_pt1 | contig 17391 bp, 11 predicted proteins | sample TergutEmb28metaG_FD_89873 | JGI IMG/M metagenome (GOLD analysis project Ga0123357, IMG submission 89873) | Embiratermes neotenicus P4 segment gut microbial communities from Petit-Saut dam, French Guiana - Emb289 P4 | ecosystem: Host-associated > Arthropoda: Insects > Digestive system > Gut ... | reverse complement strand
CAATGCAGTCGTTATAGCTCCGAATATGTACATTATGCAGTCGTTACATCTCCGAATATGTAGCGTACAGTCAATGCAGTCGTTATAGCTCCGAATATGTACATTATGCAGTCGTTACATCTCCGAATATGTAGCGTACAGTCAATGCAGTCGTTATAGCTCCGAATGTATAGAGAACCTAGTCGTTACAGCTCCGAACACGTAGAGTACCTAGTCGTTACTTCTCAGAATACGCAAGATATGCAGTATCTCTTCTAAAAGTCTTCTGATCCTATTTTTCTATAAATTTCACTTTTCTCTGCGTGTGTGCTTCGTGTCTCCTTATGTCCTCTTCCTCATATACCATACAATATGAAGCTCCTCATCGTGTACGTCTCTCTATCCTTCCATGTCATTATTATAAACTGATATGAAAATATTCCTTACACTGGAATGTATTACCAATAAGCCTCTGGCCAATTTTCGATACACAAAAGTTTACAGTGCAAAATTACGTCTGCTTAGCAGGCATTTTTAATAAAATGACAGTCTGTAGGCCAGTATTTGGTACGCATAGCACTGTACCAAAAGGGAGAATCAGTCATTCCGACATTCGCACGGTTGCTCATCTTCTCGTTTAACATTCGCGCCGTTGTTATCAGTTTAATGCGCCGAAAGTCCCGACCCCGTAAATGGAATCTCGGGAAGAAGACCACCAATTCTGACTAAGGTCCGTCGCAGTTTCATCAAGTCCTCTAAGCCAGTGGCAGTCTCCAGAATTCTGCTGAAGGTCATTAATGCATTTCCAGTGTCCTGCACAGATCTGAAACTTAACGACTTTGAAACTTCTGCTGGAGAACGCAGCACAAATTACGCAGTGTGCAGTACCTGAGGTTTTTCCGTGCTTTTTCCTCAGTTGTAAGGCAAAAGCCAGGGTATAACTCGCAAAGACGGGGCACGGCCCGAATTCTTCCCAATTAGTTTGAACACTCTGGGTTCGAATCCCAGAAAACCTTCCAACCAAAGTTGTTAATTGTGTTGTTCTGTGTAAATATGTACTGTACTACTGCCACCGGGTGTCAACCCAATTGCAGTTAACAAATATATCAATATCAATAAAAAAATCTTGAAAGTTATTATGATTTTTTACGATTACACCAACTCAGGCTACTCAGTTTTCCAAGAAACCTTCCTCAGTGACAGTAGTATTATATTTTGGAATATTCTGCCAATCTTTATATGCATAAAAGTAATACTATTGGTACTAATGATGGTTGCATGGAAAACAAGAACGCGTTTAAAGTAAATGTGGGGAAGAGTAATGAACATCTTAAATTTTCATAATTTTACACACTGCTTTGCAAAAAAGAACAGCATGTCATACTAAAGCAAGAAATCTGATGATAATGTTGATTAAATAGAGCTGATTAACTATTCAGAATGAGTAAAGTATGTTTACTATGTGAGGACATATAGAAAGCGACGGAAGGGAATACTGGGGCAAACAGGAGATCAGAATTGATAGTAATGTCCTTACGAATGAGGAACGAAGTTTCTCCTCTACTAATACACAAACTGCAAGGTAATTCGCACACCTTGCCTGCCAATAGCCGAATGGTCTCCCCCAACCAATTTCTTTTCTAACGGCGCAACAACCCCAAGTCGGCCAGGGCATCCTCATTGTCGAGGCTTCACGATCACCGTCAGACACACTAAACTCCGTAAGACTTCTCTGGATGAGTCATCAGCCCGATTCAGAGACCTTTACCTGACAACAGATAACAATCATAAGAAAGAGACATCCATCCTCCCGGCGGGATCCGAACCCACAGTTCCTGCAAGCGAGAGGCTACAGACCCACGCCTTAGATCGCGCAGCCATTGGGATCGGTCTCCCACCAAAATGCCTGGACTTATCCATTCGGCCGTTGGACAGAAACTATTTTCTGCCCTTGTGCCATCACTCAGTCAACGTACCACACACAGTCCGACCGCAAATTGGTTAGCAACTCAGCTCCATTACATAAACAACCCACTTACGAGGACCTACAAAACCAAAGGTAGGTCAGTCAATACTATCTGGTCGGACATGCAGTGAAGCAGGAAGTTAAATAATAAAGCCGTCACGATTGCTCCTTACACTAGGCTAGGGTTCTGTCCCTCTGGATCGATGTCTCCTATTTCCCTTCCGAGACATTTGTTCTGCTCAAACTATCTAATTTTAATTTGGAGGTCTGCAATGCGCTTAATGAGCTAGAGTCAGTAATCCGATTACTATACAAGTACGCTATTTCACAGGAAGGAAAGTACATTACAATCAGACACCTTCGGCTTTTATCGAAAGGATAAGAAACAAACCGTGTCATATTCTCCACAGTCCTGTATTAAACCCAAATCTGAATCGAATTATTTCACCTCGCTTCCCTGTCCTTTTAAAACCAATTTCATTTTTATGCCCCCACCTACACTTGATTTCCAAATTAACGCTCCCGCGCGGCTTGTCTTCTAAAACCCTGAAAGCGTCTCTCATAGTAGTTACGCGTGCTACTTGTGTATACCATCAAGCTTATTCACACTAACGTCACGTGATTAATAGCACGCATCCCGAAACTACATTTAAGGCTGTCTGTGCATGTTTTTTCAGTTATGACGCCGTGTAGTTTGGCAGAAATTTGCCGGTATTTGGGAAAGATGCGCTGCCTAAACTGAACAAGGAACTGCACGCTTATCCGTAACGTGGGCCCATTGCTACCAGCCTGCAAGACACTGTAACTCAAAATACAGCGGTCTTCGCAGTCACAACCGTGATAACCTTAAATCTAACTCATATTATTTCCTCTATCATAAACATCAATAATCACAATAACCTCTTTTGAAAGTCCATCAAATTATGCTCTTCCCTCAGGTCTAAGGATCACGTTCCAAGGCCGCTGAAAACAAGAGGTACATTTCGAAGTTAAGTCTTTAGATACCAGGGAGAAGGACATGCAATTTTGAACTTAATGCTAGAAAGTGGCCCAAGAATTTAAGGAGTTCTTAATTTTCTATGAATCCAAATTTTATTCATTCCCAACAAGACAAATCAAGCTATAATACACAACGTCTTATTTCGTAATATGTAACTCTAGACTATATAAACAGCCGACGGTCTGTTACCCTCTTCACAAAAGTCAGAAAATCGTCAAAGCCTGAAACAAATTAGATGAATGTTAAAGAGGAATAAAATTATTTGCTGGCTGGCGATCTTCATGAACTCGTTTTGCTCCTGTGAAATTTGCTCTTGGGTGGTAAAATTAAATTTTCCACATCATAAACTGGGGAGCAGCGAGGTTAATTTGTTTCAATTTGTGCACCTTTAGCCATTACGCGGCTTTATCAGAGAATCTCGATCCAACAGGTGATAAAATTAATTCGTCCGACCACTCCGAAATTCAAGAGACTTTGTTCCGTTATTCAGAGCCCCAGGAGCTTCCGATAAGTTAATAGGGCGAAAGTCAAAGGCTTAAACAATTCCCACCAGTAGCATCTAAATCATGGCGCATTTACCTTCCGTATTATGAGATAAGATTTTCTGAAATGCAAATTAGCGCTATAGAAACACAGGTCAGATTCATTTCACTGCATATTCTACATACGTTGTAAAGGACCTGTAACTGCACTTTCTGCTCTACTCAATGAACTAAAGAGCGATCATTTAATTAGATCTTGGAACTATGGTTGGGCTTACAACATTACACAATTTCTCTGTTAGCAACTCGAAATTCCACGTTAAGATTCGGAAGGTCTGTTGTAGTCTCTGTTGCACGTGTTTAACATTTTGTAAAATAAACTTCAAACTATCAGGTTCAACATTACTCCTTCATACTGCAATCATATCACCAGTGGACCCACATTCAAAGTCTGAACTAAAAGTATTAGAAATATTTTCTCCGAGTTCCCCACTTTCAACTAGCATGCATATGTCAACCGTCCCCTTATTTTATAGAGTTATAGGAACAGGACGTGTTCACCATCTAATACAATCACAAGTTTGTTTTAGTTTTGCTGCAACATGACCGACGGTTTGAAATATGCAGGACGTAAGGCAACAAAACTAAAACAAATAGAGTATAGCAGTTATACCGAGTGACAAACTGTAAATGTCTAAACTTGAAAAGATGTCAGTTGATTCGCAGAGTATATCCAACAAGATGTAGAGTTTCTCAATTTATTTATTTACGTAAGTCGCTCTACATGTTTCAGACAGTTTTTCCGTCCATCATCGGGAGTTCAAAACTGCACATACAGCGTCAGGTATTTGTCAGACCAATACCTGACGCTGTGTGTGCAGTTTTGAGCTCCTGATGGTGGACAGAAAAGCCTTCTGAAACATGTAGAGCGTCTTACAGAAATAAATAAACTGAGAAATGTCGCATCTTGTTGGTTGTACTCTGCGAATATATTACCAATGCACGGAACTATGGGTGTCAGTTGAGTTAACCTATATTATGGTAGACGCCAGTTTATGTTATTGTATAATAAAAAAACTTAACACACATTGAAATAAACAATAACATTAATAAGAAAAAATAACAATTTTCAAAAGAGGTATAAGAAATTATAGGCGTGTAGAAATGAAATAAAAATTTGGTGGTGAAAAATTTATGAGACAGGGAAGTTTTGACAGAAGCTATTACAAGAATAATGGCGATATTTTCTTTCGTGTGTTAAACGTACACAGGAGGCAGGATGAAATAAATAGCAGACAATTTAAAGTAAAATAAAAGACACGCAAGAATATTACTCTGAAGAGCATAAGATTTAAAGATGGAGTAAAACTAAATAACACTAGCAGCGTAACAAATAAAAGAGAAACATGGAAACCTATGTGTAACGGCGTCCACTGCAACATATATCAAATACAGAATGTGATGAGCACGAAAGGAGGAAATCTGAGACCAATACATACGTATGTACTCTACAGTATATGGTACATAACGTGATGTGTTAAGAAGACAAGACTTCGAAGATATTAGCTGCAACTGGGATGGTGTGTGTTGTAGTGTGTGATGAAGTGTACGAAAGGAGAAACTGCGAGGAAAACAGCGACAGCCAGGGAGATATAGTCGTATATGAGATGCATAAGGTTGTCTTCAGTTGCAGGTTTAAATACTATAATTCCACTAGTACACCTATCCAAATTTTCACAGCTGTGCACACAGTAACACACTATAAAGTTCATACACCAACAAATGCACTCTTTATTAAACTTGATAAAGTTTTAAAATTTACATTAAAACTCACTTTGACTTTCTCCTACATTTTGCCGTTTTGCTGACCGTGCATCTCAGTATATTTATCCCAGTAATTAACCAACTTGATGCACAAAATTTTTGTTTTACAATAACTTTATTTCATGCCTCTAAGGCATGAAATAAAGTTATTGTAAAACATTTTGTGCATCAAGTTGGTTATTTACTGAGATAAATATATTGAGACGCACGGTCAGGAAAACGTTAAAAAAAAATGTAGGAGCAAGTCAAAGTGAGTTTTAATGTAAATTTTAAAACTTTATCAAGTTTAATAAAGAGTGCATTTGTTGGTGTATGAACTTTATAGATATCAAAATGCACGGCACAACGATTAAAAAAGCAGCAAGCCACTCTGCCGGCCAGTATGCCAGTGCAGCCACAATTGCACTGAGGTACACATTTTGTTACCTGCTGTAACGTAATTCCATTTTCGAAATGGTTGCGCTACTTTTAGCTTATATCAAATTGACTTATAAGTTACAGTTTAATTAAAGACGGCATCAGTAATTGCAAATATCTAATGCCAAATGAGTTTCAGTGAAAATTAAATGGAACTGTGAAGAAATAAAATCATTTGGGCTTAATTTAAGTTACTAACCAGACAGGTGCTAGGAGGAAATGGGGAATATAGCGAAAAATCTCGGTCAGAATGGTGCCAGGTGCGAAAATATACATACTGATTTCAGGAGTTGAAGATTCAGCAGGCGCAAGGTTTTAACTAAACGTGGATGGTACAAGAACTAGACGTAAAATATATGCCTATACCTATACAGACCTGGACAAGCATTTAGGGTGCCAGGACGTTGAGGCTCCCATAATTTCCAGACAATCGGTACATGAAGGTGGTAAGGTTGTCAGCCCTACACACCGGCCGCCTTTACTCACATCTGTTAGAGGCTGAATTGACCCCAGGCTTATAGTTGAGCCGGAAGGATTAAGTCAATGAAAAATACTGATAACGTCAACGGAAATCAAACGCGCCACCTGCTGGCTCGTAGCGCAATGCACCAACCAACTGCGCCACCGCGTATCCCGCAAGGATTGGAGGCGTGGAAGACGAACAAGGAAGTGCTCTAAGCTTGCCTATTAAAAACAATCGGTTAAGAATCTATACCCAAACACGATTAGACGATAAACATGTCATTAGGGCGAAGAGTACATTGGCAAGTAATAGGTGGCGTGAAGACCTAGTGCTATGAGTTCACTAGCATACAGTGGCGTGCAGGCCTAGTGTTTTGAAGTCATTAGCAGACAGCAGCGTGCAAGCCGACTGTTCTGTGGTCCCTAGTGCACTATCTTACAGACCACTGCCACATGTAGGCCTACAGTCTTCTATCGCTGTAACACTGGGGTATTAGGTTCGACTACTAATCATGGAAATGTGGATTCTTTTTGTCAAGTGTAGGTAAATAACTGCACTTCGGAAATTTTTCGCCCAAGCAATTGTCTATAAACAAATTAATAATTATAATATACAGTGATATTTGTATTTTTATATTTAAAATACAGTCTGTACGCAGTCAGATTGTATTTGAAATATTCTTCACAATAAAAAGATGTTGGTCGGTAAAAATAAATAAAACGAATTGCGACAGCATTGAAGGCCGCGTGCCATTTTGGGCATACGTGCCATAGGTTGGCCAGAGACTAGGCATAATAGGCTCTATTCCTTAACAGAAGAAGCTGGTTGCCCATCAGAAAATACGTTATGCTTTATGAACAGCTGATTCCTTGCAAGAACTACGCTTCCAGGACCCACATTAGAAAGCTGCACGTGGTAAAATCTTAGTGTTTTTACATTGCGCCTAATAAACACGTCTTGGTACGTCAGTGACAAGGAAATTCGCAGGATTGAGAGTTTTCACTTTTAGCCGTCATCAGGGAACTAAAAGAATAGCAACTCAACGTTAGCTGATACGGTAACCGCTTAGTTCAACAACTAGCAATGCACTTGTGCGGACCAGTGGATCTCTGAAATCACCTTCCGTCTACCAAAACAACAAAGAAAGAAACAAAGAAACAAACAAAAAAAACAAACAAATGAGACTTCCATTAAGGATACGAACATTTCGACACATCGAATATTGTCCAACAGTATTCATTTTCACTGAGGTTTTAAGTGATTTTCCTTAGTTGCAAGGTAAATTCCATGGCATAATTACAAGAGGAGCACGGCCTGCTACCCCCAAGCACGAAGGCTTTCAACCAAAACGTTCTTCCGCCACCAAAATCGTGAAGGGCTACAACGTTCATGTTTTCGATCACCTGACATCCACCCAACTAAAGTTTTTCTTCAAGCAAGACTAGCGTCAGATGGAAGCCTTTTCTCGTCAGCAGCAACGCTCCTTAGGAAATCATGTCAGTGCTGTCAGCCGAGACGTTCAGACCCGTTAGTTTAATGACAGCCGCTTTGTTTACATAAATAGATGGTGAAGTTCCAACTATAACATGACATGACAGCACAAGGGGAAATCACATAGAGAGATATACAGCATGAACCAATCTGAACCTCGGCTGTAGACTGGGATGGGTTTTTTAACGCCAAGCCCCGGCCGATTTACCCTTGGCAGAGAATTCTGGTACACATAGTAGAGTCTGGGCGTGTGTTGAGAAGACCAAATCACTTTCCCTCATCGGGGTTCAAACCTCAAACTGTCCAGCTACTCGTGAGTCGCTATACGGACTACTATAACCCGTTCTAGTTAAGTGTATTTATTGTGGCGCAACAGTGCATCTCGGGTCAAGGTCGCCTCATTGTTGACGTTTCTCGATCACACACAGACACACGTCCGATAGGACTCCTCTCAACGAGTGGTCAGTTTGTCGCAGAAGCCGCTACCTACACAATATACAACAAACACAAGAGAAGAACGTCCATGCCCTGCGTGGTATTCGAAGTCTCATTCCCAGCAATCGAGATGCCACAGACCTTCGCGTTAGATCGCATGACAACCGGGATCGGCATATGTAATATATATTATATATACGAATATATTTAAACATGTATATCCAAACACCATTTCCACCTCCCAGCATATTGTATAATGGGGCGATTTAACCAAAAAGGTGTAGTGCCCAAGCCGAGCGGTAAGTTAGGGCGAGCCTACTGTGGCCGTAAAAAGGCCTAACCTGGAATTTCCACGAGGTCAGGGAATAAACGGTAGCGATGGCCAAGTCGGAGGCTTCGCGGTTACCTAGGTATCTCGGGGCTAAAGGACACCTTTGGGTTCAGTGCGTGACGAACCGCGTAACAAACTTAACAGTGAATTCTATTTTCTACTATATGTACATTAATATACATGTAAGTTATACAAGTCAAAAATGGGTTTCTTAGGTTCCTTAGTTACGCTAAATATTCCGTTACAGAATTATAGCTCAATTAATCGTCACGCCACTATTCAATCCCAATCGGTAATCTTAGAATTTAAAAAACTGTTTAGTTTCCGAAAGTGAGTCGCTAAAACAAGGAATTTAAATAATCGGTCAGACCAGCGTACCTCTTGTTATCAGCCAGAGTATGAAGCAGCCCAACATCTCAACCAATATCATATTATAAAGTATAACTCTTCTTCAGGCAACAGAGTAACATCGAGTCGTAAAACAGTAAATCTCCTCTTGAGACAAACCTTGCGAGTCTTTCCAGTCTTGCGAGTCTTTCTCCAGTTCTCTCTGTCGTTGCCTAATTTCCTCGGGATTTTATAGTGGCGTTATGCTGCTGACTCAAATATTTTTCTTAACGCTTACAAACAACTGTGAAGTAAGCTGCTCCGTGTTTCCTAGTTACATGAACCAAAGTTTCATTACCAGCACATTCCAGTTTTTACAAAAAATTAAACAGTTTCTAAATGTTGCGTACATTACAAATTAACGACGAATTGTGCTTCACATTCCTTCGCCCTCAATTACCTTGGCGGGTCGCTGTCGCGAGGTTTGCGAGGCTTCTTGTACTCTGAAGAGGAAGGCAAGCATTTTGGCATAAAAGTGGGCGTATATTTACCAGACTACAAGGCGTGACATGCCACAAACCAGTACTCTGCTCCCTAATTGGAAGGATATATTTTCCTTCTTGTTGCTCTGCTCATCATGCATGTCACACAACAATAAAGACTGCCTAGCAGTTGGAACGTCATAAAGACAGCATATTTGTGCTTAAAATAGGCACGCCTTTGTTATGCTTCCCCTTTGGATCTATGTACCGCGAGGTCTATCTAAATAACACCAGGGGACTTAGCAACCAGGAATTTCGTGAGACGCCCTGGGATGTCTCGTGGGTTTAAGTTTCAAGTCAAGATCAATGATTAAGATGGATGACAGGTAACCTCAAGGGAATGCAAGGCTGTTTATCGCAGACAAGGGCGGTGGAGGAAGAGCAGTTGTGGCAACCGCGAAGTTATTATTCAGACGTCATCAAACTACAGCCCAAACATTCACATGCAGTACTAATTATGAAAACTTTAACAAAGTAGCTATAGTCAGAAGCTGTGAGAAACCATGATGCCCATTAATTACAGTAACTATTACTTTGGTAAACAATCATTTACAAAGAATTAATTTTCATGCAAGAGCATAAATCAAAGCATGATGACGTCATCATTGGGTACACAGTGATTAAGAGGTCGGTCACAATTTATTGTAAGAAATTTAAGTCTGAAGAAAATAAAGGATAGTAGAAAGTTAAATGAAAAACAGCGACGCCGTCATTACTGCCCTTTTGCAGTCCATATGCTGAAACTATAAAGAAATGTGAATAGCCTCAATACGAAGAACTCAATGGTACCCTCATATATGTAATTCCCACTAGTACGGACAACTTTTTTATACTTTCTTTGTATAATATTAAACATTCTGTGGGGGGGGGGCGTTAGTACAGTTGGTTGAAGCACTGCCCTACAAACCGGAAGGTCGCGGGTTCGATTCCCGATGTTGTCACTGGAATTTTTCATTGACATCTTTCTGGCCACACTATGGTCCTGGAGTCGACTCAGCCTGTAACATATATGAGTACCAGGAATACCACGTATTTCCTGGCGGGTAAGGGTGGCCGGTGTCTAGAGCTGACAACCTTGCCACCTTCATATGCCAATTATTTTGAATTGTGGGAGCCCAAACCTCCTGAAACCGTCACAGATCGTCCAGCGATTGCTTTACCTGTTTAGTATTAAACATTCGCAAAGGCTCACTAACGTAATTCTTAAAATCAGGGTGTAAGAATCCTTGATACATTATTTCTTCGGATGCCCGACAAATATTTGCTAAATAAGACAGTTGGCACATCATTATTTACTGACTGACTTATATTTGTAGTGTTAACCACATGTTTGTTCTCTTTAACCCTTATCCTGCTAACGTGGAGAATATGGTGAGCTCCTAATAATGCCAGCAAATGGCAGATGGGATTTAACTCGACGTTTAAAGGGTTAAGGAAACATCTTTAGGCTAATACGAGTGCAACGCCACTGTTTGCTGAACATCTGAACATGTGACAGCTTATTTACCATAGACTTCATTCTATGGAGACAAAGCAATGGAAGAAGACTGTTTGACCCTTGAAATGAGTGTTCCGCCCTTAGGAAGCTCGAGAACCACAAACTCAATGAAACGCCACAGCCCACAAGAACCTAGACCCTCAGTAACGCTACTCTGAACAACTCAACTACCGCGTCATTGGAAGCTGACTATACGAAATCTATATCAAGCCACATCGGAAGAATCTTGTCTGTTGCATTTCCTATTCGTAAAGATATGAAACAGTGATATATTCTTCTGCTTCGTTTTCATGCTTTGCTTTAGAATATGCCCTTAGTAAGCTCCAAATAGACCTGGCAGAAATGGGACCGAATGAGATATATTACTTTCTGGTCTATGCTGATTATGTTAATTTACTGGCCGAAGACGCAGATACTAAAAAGAAAACCACGAAGGTTTATTAATCGTTGGTTAAAAAAAATATTGGTTTAGGAGTAAATGACGAAAAAACTAAATGCGTGTGTGTTCGTACCTCGTGAACAGAACGGAGGACAAAATCACAGCGTAGTTCAAATATCTGGGAATGACATCAACAGATCAAAATAGTGTGTATCAAGGGAGTAGGAACAGACTGAACTCAGGGAGTGGCTACTAACATACGGGGGATTATTGTCTGTCGTCTCTTTTATTATCAAAAATACATAAATATTAAAATATAATTAAAGTACAATTCTGCTTGTTACTTTATCCGTCACGTTAAGGGAAAGGCACAGGCTGAAGGTGTCCCAGAACAGGACGCTAATCAAAATATTTAAGCCTAAGAGGGACGAAATACGGGAGGCGGGAAACAAATTCATCAGAAGGAACGTCGTGAATTTTAGTTATTTCCAAATACAATTCCGCGATGGAAACAACGAGGCTGAGAAAGATGAGACATTTGGCGTACATGAAGTGGAATTTTGGTTCGGAAACGCAAGGAAATAGATCGATGGGAAAATCTAGGCGAAGATGGGAGAATAATATCTGAATGGATCGTAAAGAAATTGGAAGACGTTAGGTGGATTAATCTGGTGCAAGGACATAGGTAAATGGTTTTAACGAGGTAATGAATCTTCGGGTTGTTTAAGGTGCGGGAAATCTCTTGACTATCTGGGAAAGTATCAGCTTCTCAAGAAGGACTTTGCGCCCGGGAACTGTTATGTAATGACAGAAAGGGTTCAGGTTATATAGGCTGGCGGTCCCCCGGGATCAAGGAAAGGGAAAGCTGCTACTGTGTCCGGGCCAATAGGCAATGCAACAGAAAACTCCGTCTACACAACCCCCAAGTTAACTCGCCCCAACTCATTTCCAAACTGCCTTTCTGCCCTTCCGAAACTTTCGAAATACTGCCACACGTTGCACAATCTACAAACCAGGATTAAAGTCAGGTTATGAATCACCCAAAAATTATCTGTATCATCCACTAACGCTAATCTATCTTCAGTACGTAAATTTTACCCCTAACAATACAACATTTCCGATTAACTAAATTTTACCCAGTGAATCGAATTAGATTCTGGTCCCTGGCAGGCCTACTTCTGCTCACATTGGTATTCTATTAAGATTAGGCGCGTTTATGTAACAGGTGTAAGTATGGTGAGAACGTGACAAAACACGATTAAACCACAATTAAGCACCATGCATTGTGACGCATAGACGAAAAAGCTACTGAATGGCTTTAATGAAACTTACAGTAATGGACATAACAGCCAAATGAGTATGAAAAATCACAAATGACATCATATATACATATAGAATGTGTCACAAACCAGAGTAGTTCTCTGCAGCTTACTTTTGTCCTCACACTGCACGCACACGTTCAGGAGTTAACTGTCACAGCTTAACATTTTGGTGCACACTCTGCCTTGTCTGAAACACTGTTGATACACACAGTGTTCCGGAAACTGGCTCGGTTGTCACATTAATCCCTCTGACGTTACAAAGAAATTCTTATATTTCTTCGTTTTAAGATACGGTCGCGGTTGGGATCGAAACCACGGTGTTTTAATATATTTAAGCTAACAACCAGACGACTGCAGAATTTTGGTAAGGAATGTATTCTCAAAAACAACCATTTTCGTATAATAAGTTGAATAACAATTAATAATAATTAAGTATAAAAAGCTTCAACTTATTACATGAAGATTTTTTAGATTTACGACGCACTCTTTACCTTCTAATGTGTATTATAAGGGGAAGCCACGTTTAAAAATAATACGTCGATTTTTAAAGAAAGCTTAAGTAAATCCCTGACGCTACAAGAAAGACTCTTTCCATCTACGTGGACATTAAGTTGCCACAATCTCTTACATTCCTTTCTCCTGCTACTAGTTAAAGGGGTCATGTCACTGTTACGGAGGTCAGAAGAATAGGCGACGAAACATTTCATTTGATTTAAAAAAAATTAAGCAAATAATGTGACTAAGGGAGGACTTCACCAGCACAAAGTAAGAATGTAAAAGTCTGAGTTGCGTCATGCATCAGCCTTCCTTAAACAAGGATACAGACATCGCTAAATCTTATTGTAGCACCGTGCATTTTCGTAGAATCACTTCAGTTTATCAACCAACGAATGCACATATAATTTCACATAAAACATATTTAAAACACTTTCAAACCCTTTAAAACACTCCGACATGTTTCGATCTTGTCAGATCATCAGGGAGCTTTGTTTCTTGCTAAAGTTATATTACGGTATTCATAATTCAATTTTTATTTGCAAACGAGGTGTTGTGGCAACATATCATGTTGTGTGGAAATGTGTTGTGGAGCAGTGGCTAGGTGTGCGTCTTACGACGCACACCTAGCCACTGCTCCACAATTGAAGTGATCGCTACATCTTATTTATAATAGACAAGTTTACAAAGACAGCCGAAATTATTTCAGCGAAATGCACTGCAGAAACACACAGCATTGGTAACTGAAGAATCCTTTAAATGTTCCTTTATTTGTTGTAAAAACATAGAGTAAAGCAAAGGTAAAGCAATCCCATTCCAGGCACGGACAGGCCCAGAGGTTTCCAGGAGGTTGAGGTTCCCCGATTTCAAGATAATTGGCACATGAAGGTGGTAAGGTTGTCAGAACTACACACTGGCCGCCTTCACTCCCCTTCCGGAAATATTCCTGGTACTCATTTCTGTTAGAGGCTGAGTCAATCCCAGGGCCATATTGCGGTCGGAAGGATTACTTCGATGAAAAATTCCAATGACACCATCGGGAATTGAATCCGCGACTTTCCGGCTTGTAGCGCAGTGCCTCAACCAACTGCATTACCGCGTACATCCCCCCCCCCACAAAAAACAGTACATATTATATTGTGTTACAAGGGAGTGAACAAATCGTGGACGCCAGGTCTCCGTGACTACCAAATTTTGCATGGCGACGCCAAATATTCTTGAGTCCTCCGTACAGAATTGTCTTCATGTCGCCCTTCAGACGCCTAGAACTCTGAGGTGGAACCTAGATGTTTGGCATTACATATACCAAACAGTAGATCTCGTCAACACGGTAATGAAACTTAGGCTTCATGAAAGGCAACCAATTTCTTGACCAGCTGAAAGAATATTAAATTCTCAAGATGTATTTTCTTCTATGGATATGCAATATGTACCTATGTGTGCACGCAGATAGATAGATAGTGTGAATACGCTTTGGATAATAACGTCATGGTTCACAGCTAGCAATTAGATAACATTGCAGGTAGATCATAACAATAGATTATTGAAGGAAGTGGAGATTCTTGGCAGTATAGCAATATTATAGCATTGTTCCTATGAAAGAGTTCAAGGATATTTTCTGGTAAGAAGTTAACCAAGTGTCACCCTCTGATTAGGCAGCAAGGCAAGATGTTTTATACCATATAAGGTTACAGAGTAACTCCTGACCCCGAAGGGAGAAAGAGTAGTTAAATAGAATCACACTGTTCTAATTAGTCAAACTCTAATTAAGCCACATCAGAACTTGGGAGTTTCGTGATTACACTGTAATAACATGGCATATGAGGACTTATTTTAAAAGTCTGGCAGGGAAGTTTCGTACAGCCAGGACTTGACTATACTGTTGCAATATCGACAGCACTCAATAAAACGTCGTCACTCTTTTTCCAATCTGCTCTACTACGAGCCTGTCACCCTGATCGTCATAACCACACATTTGCTCCCGCTCGGCAATAACATTATTTTTACTTGTAAGAGCCATCAGACACAGCACTTTAGAAAACTCGTATTTTATTTTACTAATAGGATTTTGGTGCCGATCTGAGTAGCCGCGCGGCCTAAGGCGTGGGTCTACGGCCGCTCGCTTGCTGGGATTGTGGGTTCGAATCCCGTCGGGGGCATGGATGTTTGTCTGTTGTGGGTGTTGTGTATTGTAAGGTAGCGGTCTTTAAGACGGGCTGATCACTCGTCCAGAGAAGTCCTACCGAATGTAATGTGTCATTGTGTGTGATCTAGGAACCTCAAGAATGAGGAGGCCATGGCCCGCGTTGGGCGGCAGCCGCCCCCCCCAAAAAAAAGAAGCTTTTAGTGGAGTGGATTTTATGACACAGGTATAAGAAGGCGCAAAACAAGCAATAGTCTGCTTGTGACAGGAAGCCGGTTGTTCACGCCACCGCGCCTTGAAACCAGAGGCTGCCGCCACTCCACTGCCAAGCCGGTGGCTGTCACCAATGAGCCCAGGATCCAGGAGCATGCCGCGAAATCCGTCACAACACAGAAAAGTGACGTCCAAATATGGAAACACTTCAACATTACAAGTAAATGTAAGCACTAGAAACAAACCGTGAAAGACGGAAGAAGATGGGTGCTTTTTACACCCAAATGTTAGGCGCATTCGCAAAATTGTGAAAAGCAACTATTAAATTCGTCATATGTGTTCGTCTATCCGTCTGTAGGCCAATATGTTACCGAATCGTGACGACGTTTCGTGGAAATAAGTATAAAGCAATGGAATATCCCGTGTTGACTCTCTGTATAAAGTACGACGCTTGCCACTGTTGTGACTCAGTTAGGGTGTAGATTTTACGAAGTTTTCATTTTATGTTTTTTAATGTGGTTAGGTATTGGGACAGCGGAAAATGTGTCACTTGGTACGAGTGTATTCCACGAATTTGTTTGGGTGTCGTAATGCTACTTTGGGTCACATTTTAATGGAATTGAATTTTCTAGACAGATTTTCGAAAAATAACCAAATACAGTAAACTCTGAGATGAGAAAGACCAACAAGATGCACTTATATCTCATTAATTTATTCCAATTAAATTACCCTCTACATGTTTCGAACAAACAAGTTCATCATCAGGAGGTTATTTCTGTACACGCAGCATACAGTATTTCTCATGTATCTGTGGGGTGTGTAGCCTCTAACGCGATACGATTGGAGTTCCAATCTTATCGTGTTAGTGGCTAGAAAGAGGCTGAAAGAGGTTAAGAGAACCGTATTATATCATTATTATAATGAAATCAAGTGTGTAAGACTCTTATGAAATCATCAAAGTGTACAAATCGGATCCATCCCCTGACGCTGACCGTAAGCACGAGCAGTGTATAACAAATAGTGACACGCAGAACTATGTTGACGGTAAGAAGGAACTGTTGAAGTTCAAGAGGTAAATATTCCGTCTCTGAAAACCACCCAGCATACAGAACAGCCTGCTCCCAAGAGTTCAGCAGGCATTCTCCCTGTGACCGAACAACCACAGCCGTTAAAATAAAATGAGGTCTGTTGGGTATTAGAGGAAGAGAAGAGGAAGAACGTAGTTGATGGGAAAAAGTATTTATTAAAAAAGAACTTGTGAAAATCACGAGGAACAAAATAAGCTGAAAACTAATTTGATGGCTGACTGATGTGGAAATAAAATACGTGTTGTTTTTGTGATTGGAGTTTTAATATCATAATGAACAGGCTTGGCTGACAAAGACCAAGCCGCTGCATAATCTAAGAGCATTTCGAACTGTCTTATGTCCTCAAGTAACCTGTTGAACAGTTACAAATTAACGAGTTATACCCGTGCCAATAATTAACACGTACAAAAAGTAAAATATTTGAACACAAACAATTACAACACATTCATCTTAATAAACATAAAAAATTGTGCTTGCTTATGTTGTATGTTGGGTAAGTTCTTTCGCAGAATAATGGATCGTAAGCAATGTGTAAGTAAGAAAAAAACATTGAAATCGACAGTTCTGCTTCAAACGGAGGCCAAGGGAAGTGCACGGAACATGTTCGCTTCACTTTGCCTCCGCCTGTGAGAGCAATGTCAATTCTTAAAATTAGCCTCTTGTTAAAAAAAAAAACTGGTAAGGAATTAATAAAACAAAGGAGACTGACATCAGTGCCGAATCACATAAACTTTCTACAAATGTCTATCTTGAAGACAGTCTTTCGATTTTTACAATTTTAAAGCAAAGCATTCTCGTTGTGTGTTTCTCTGTTTTAATTAAACAATATAATGCAGTATAGCCTAACACAACTTGTGTTAGGCTATACTGCATTATATTGTTTAATTAAAAGGCAATCTTTTGGTAGATCAGCAGTTTAAAATTATTTGTGGCGTATTGTGCACACTGTTGCTTCCGTAGTTAGTCTCTAAATTAGTAATATATATATATATATAT
>Ga0123357_10003853_pt1 | contig 17391 bp, 16 predicted proteins | sample TergutEmb28metaG_FD_89873 | JGI IMG/M metagenome (GOLD analysis project Ga0123357, IMG submission 89873) | Embiratermes neotenicus P4 segment gut microbial communities from Petit-Saut dam, French Guiana - Emb289 P4 | ecosystem: Host-associated > Arthropoda: Insects > Digestive system > Gut ... | reverse complement strand
AGTATACACAATGTTTAAAATATTCAGTACCTATATTTGTTGAATAAATATATAAAATGCAACATTTAGAGGTTAGCGGTGCGGTACGACCACTATAGTCGTCGTTAGGCGCCAAAAGGTTAAGCTGCAGTGTAGTCTGCCTGTGAACTTAATTTCAGGATCTTGTGCTTGACTTTGATTATTAGTATAATTACTGCACTGATGATGAATAACTACACTGATTATGAAAGGTTAAAGGGCATGATATTGTTTCATACCCCATTTTATGAAAAGCTGTCAGACTTCATACTGAAATTTGATGTTTCACACAAAATTTATGTCGTAATCTTTCATTGTGGCAAGCTTAACAGCTGTAGGACTCAAAACATAGTACTGTGCAACCAAAATATGGTAATTTATTTTGCAAATGTGTCATGCTGCCAGTGACAGTTGACTGATGACCATGTATCATGATTCACAAAAATCAACCCATTTTTTTACACTATTAGGTCAATTCTCGTCCGATGAACTGACACCCAGTCATAGAATCTGTAAGGCTTTCCCTTCTCAGCAGTCAACATTCAAACATGCAACATTTTTCATATTTATTGCCTAATTATTTTAATAGGCATATTCATTTTTTACCTAAATAGCTCTCCTTGAGCTCACAGAATATGTACAGTTCCCACAGTATCTCACAGAATGTTATAGTTAAGCAACAGAAAGAAGTACAATGGAGCCAGCTTCTCCACATGTCCTTAGACCTGTAGAGCTTCCCCATCCAGTATACCTCCCTGACTTCCTTGCTGACAGTCTAGACATTCCGTTTACATGAATATTAAGCCATAAAGCTTTCACCAGCAAGAAGCACTTTTAGCTAGATGGCACAGGCCAGAGGAGGTAAACCACACATACAGTATGAACTTCAGGCACTATCACGCCAATCTTCCAGGGCCTCTGTGCAGAGGTACAGTTCCTAATCTCAGACAATCCTGTTTGTAAAATTATAACCCCAAATGAAACACCAAGTGAAAGAGAAATACTTACATCCTCATTGTCACATGCCACCATATCACCATAAGACACCTGATTGCAGATACAATATCGTGGCTCATTGGGGTCATAAGTCCAGTCTGGGTTCTCTGCATTTGGATCAACATTAACATCTGTGCCCACCCCTGGGTCAGAAGGCTCTTGCTGTGGAGGTGGAGATGGTGTAACTGGAGGGGGTAATGTAGCTACAGATGTGGCAGCAGTAGATACACTGGTAGAAGTTGATGCTGTTGACGAGCTAGACTTCCTATTATGGTGCAAACTAAAAGTCACCATTAATAGTTTACACTTACTTGCTTTTTAAGTTCCAACACTGAAATAATTCTCTTTCCATTTATACAATTAAGAAGTCCCAAGAAAATGGAAATATGTATTATAAAGAGTCCTTATTTTATCTGAAAAATATCATTTATCACTTCCCGTTTGGCTCACTATCACATTAACGTAGCCCACTCGGCCAATTGACAACACATGCAGTCAGCAACATGAAGTCAATAACAATATGTGTCAGCCCAAATAAGGCCTTGTACAAGGTTCAAATTTTATCCATTCAGCAAATCCCATGCAAAAGAGTAACTAGTTTTTAAGCTGGGGGCTACCTACTAACACACACACACACACGCTCAATCGTTTGTTTCAGCCAGTATACATAGTAGAAAACAAATGTTAAAAAACCATAAAATGCATCACGTCAAAGCAATTGTGTTACAACACCGATTCTGAAGTTACATTGACAGCAGACAAATTTAAATAGATCATTTAAAAATTTCCAAAAATGTTAGCTGATATTTTATTACAGCACTGGCAACCATCTCCTTCCCCACCTGGAAACATAAACTATTTTTACTGTGGATGACATACTTTTTCTGCTTCTTTGTAGTTTCCTGAATGGCTGCAATGGCCGTCTGAGCAGCTCCTGCCAGTTCTTTCCCAATACTGAACTCATGAGCATGAACTCCTGTGTTGATAGCTTCATACGATGCCTTCAGACTTGCTGTACGCCGCCCTTGTTGCATCTATGAGGCATACAAAGCAATAAATTCCCATATTAAATAATGCTGTCAGCCAAATAACACTTTAATTAAATACTTAGCATTAACCAATTAACTGGTAAATTAGTATGTCAAATGTAACATATTATGTCATGAAGAACATATTAAATTTTTGGTTCAAACTGATACATGGCAGGATTGTATATTTACACTGAGAACTGAAACCACTTACGTCCATAATGTTCAGGGCCTGAAAGACTTTACTACTGACGAATTAAAATCATTCCCTCTCTTCTACCTCGCCCTCTTCCATCAATATTTAAGGACTAGATATTTGATGCAATAGTTAATGTCACTTCTCCAACAAGAGAAACTTAAGTGGGTTAAGCAGACAAAATTAAATTATACATTGCAGGTTCTATTCTAGATGCATATCAATCAGAACCCATCACCTCTGATTTCACAATGCCATTTTGAAATGAACTTATACAGAGAATTTCTGATATTTTCCTTAAATTTCCATGCAAGGTGAGAAAGTCTACATGCAAAGGAAATGTTTCTATGTGTTTTGTGGTTCTCACTGAATACTGTCTTCTGGCATGCTATGCCACACAGAGGCCATAGCTTATTCTGAAATGTTGGTAAATTTCTACGACAGAGCATTGCATCATATCCTAGAAGACAGTATTCTTTAAATCATTTTTATTTTGTAAGAAATACCACATAAAGTCTCCACCTTCCATGTCATAATGAATATGCTGAACAGTAAATATAAAGTTGGTAACTTTCATCACTGCTTTTACCTGCTGTGTTGCTGCAATAGCTTGTGAAGCTGCAGCTGCAATGGCATTCCCTCCAGCACCAATATGGCCAAGATTGTAACTAACGTTTGGCGTTGTAGCAGGTATTGGGGTTGCTGGTACTGAACTGGAACTAGCTGACAAGGGTCTTGGTTCAGGTATTGTCACTGTAGGTTTCTCTACTGCAAGACGTTTCTCTGTACTAACAGTTGAAGCATTAGAGTCACGCCGCTTTTCTGTAAGAACAATGTAACACATCGATATAGAAATATGATTGTATTCTTCCAATCCTGTGAGCTGCAGATTCTCATTCTTACAATTTCATGCATTTTACATAAAAAGGTAGATACTAAGCATATAAAAATGTCATCATATGAGCAGCAGACTGTGCAAAACCACTGTAATTCAATACATAACTCCCTACATGCTAATTAATATTTGTTACAATGTGAGAACAACTCAGAATATCTTACAGTAGATACTATAATTATTCATTTCAATACCCAGACAAAATCATGCATGTTGAAAAGGTCATGAGAATCTCAAATTTATTCATAGTATTAAAGTTCTGTATATTTTATTCTGTACACAGGCTGTTGTATTATAATTTCATCAAGCCCATTTGCTCAGTAGTAACATGCATGTACATACACATATATATTTATATATATAAATATTCAAATACCGCTCAGAATAAATTGTAGGGTAGTTACATGGATCTGTTTAATAACCGGGAAGATTCAGAAGTCTTTCAAGCATAAATACTGGACATGGTGTTGGTAACAGACAGTCCTGTGTACTAGGGTTATTGATTTGTGTTTATATTTTTTAAATTGTAATATGTTTATTATAATCATCTGAGTGTAGTAAGACTTTTTAGTAAATGGGGCTTCAACTCTCAATCTGAATCCATTTGCAGAATATTTTTCTGGGTATTGTAAGATGTTTCAAAACTGAGAAGTGTTTTCCCTTAGGAAACAAAGCAATTTCTGGAGTCCAAACCTGTCAATCTGTCATATGTTACAACTAACCTAACAGTTTTACTTGAGTCACATGTCCCAAGAAGCTGTGGTTTATGATTGGGATTGTTACACATACCCAAACTACACCTAAGAAATCAAGAAAGCCACCATTTTTGTAAGCTAGTCCCTTTCAATTATACAGTACTGTTGCACATAAAGAGTGTTGTTATTAGAAACACAGTGCTTGAAAAACAGTAATAAACAAAAGAAGGCAATATTTTGGCCATGAATACCATGATAAGAGCTTCTTGTTGAACTGAAATTATAGCGATTCTCCTTCTGGCTGCTGTTCTGCTGTGGCTGATCCAACTCCAATGAACCTGTAAATGTCATATAAATAACCTAATATTAAAAAGCTGTCAGTATATCTCACACATTTAATATGGCTACTGTATTATTAAAGTTCCTATATTTCCATTAAATAAATCAGATGTCAAAACAACCACAAATAATTTTATTTAAAAATTTTACGTTTTTCCAACACTTCTGTTATTCCTTTGTTGTCTGCTTCCAATTCCATTTTGAATTTATGAAGTTCTTGATCTAGCCTTCGTAGGTAGCGTTCTACAAGATCATGCATTTGATTTGCTAAATGAACTTTTTCATCTGAAAAAAAAAAAAAGTACACATTAAATTCCGTATATTTAACAAAAATGTTTCTACAAATATGAAATTTGAGATTTACAGCAACAAAAATTCATACTGTGGTCTTCTGGGTTATGACAGTGTAGGCCTATAGTCTGGTAGATGGATCCCAGAGTTTCAGAGTCACACTGCATCCATGCTTTCGGTTGAAATTGTTCTACCCTGAAGATTGAGGCGTTATGTTCCTCAGAAATGCTGGTCACAACATACTGAATTAAATTGTGTCACAGCACACAAGACCACAATATGTTTACAAATTTTTATGTACTTTGCATGTTAAAAACAATAATCTCACCTGCATCTTCTAATGTTTTATAATAATCTTTTCTTATGAGTTCATACTCATTTTCTTTATCTTGAGGCTTCATTTTCTTTGCATTGGAGAAAAAAGTTTTGACTCGTTTTTCCAAGCTGTCCATATTGTCTGCAAAGGAAAGGGGCACAATGATACTTCACAACGCATATACTTACAATACAGTTACCGTTATATTTAATGAAACTGTGACCCAAACAAAAATTTACCATAAATATGTTTTATGTTAAAAGATACTTGGAAAACCTGCGGACTTACTTCAAGAAATGTTTCTATAAGTTGAATTATTAACTTACTTTGAACTGATAAATCCATTTCTCGCATTTCTGTAAATCTATCTCTTAATTCTTGAGGAAGATGTTCAATCACTGTAATTACAACAAAAAAAGTAAATTAATGTAAATGAAATTAGTCGCCTTTAACCTCAAAATCTGTGTGTACTACTCACTCAAAGTTTATCGACCAAATATTAAATATTTTTGTTCGAATACACGTTGATTTAAATCACCAAAGTTACATATTTGTAAAACCAGCCTCCTTATAAACCAGAGGCGTTTCATGCGCTTAGTACACAGAACTTTTATGAAAGCAATCCAAACATGCAATTTCTTTTTCATTCCAAATGGACTTTACAATTGCACTGCCTTTCAGGATGCCTCATCTCTAGCCGAAGGAAACTGCATACATACTTTCGAGGTAATCCTCCAAGTACAGCATTCTCTGTAAGCGTAAATTGTATTTTAATAATGATGCAATCTGCACACGGTTAAAACTTTTGTACGAATTGTAAAATGTAAACTCTTATTTTCCAGTACATCACGTAAATGACTAAAGCCTTCACGAGTACAAGAATACGCTGCGTACTAGGTTATGTGTAAGGAACGTAGACTGCATCAGTGGCTGGGCTGTTAAAACCTGACGACTCACGATTAATTTTGTACGTAGTAAAACTGCTGTACGGTATATATAATTTCATCGTATTACTGCAAAAAACACAAATTTCCAGTTGCGAATAAGGTAAAATAGTGAAACATTGTGACCAACCTATGAAATTTATCACTGTCATTTAGTGATTTTCGTATATTGTGTTTTAATTTTTAAACACAGATTATAATGATACGCCGTAGTCCAACACGTATTGATTTGAAGCTAGATGATATCCAAGAATATGACGCCATGAGGCGAGAGCAGGAGAGCCGCAAGGAACAACAAACAGAGAACCGCAGTTCTGCCGAACCATGGGGGCCAACGGTCACGAAAACGAAGCAGGAAATAATACACGAACGAATTGGCTACGTTCCACAGCCTCGCATGACTTAAAAATATCGCAGCCGAGCAGTACTTCATTAAGTTAATGGTACATAGGTTAATGGTACTGTAACATTGTTAGTGGTACGATTCAGCTGTAATGTATAATAATATGTGGACCCCTTTCTTAGAAATAGTTTTTCCATAATCAGTATATCCAGCTATGAACATTTGAGACTATTAAAGGTTGTGTGATTTCATCTCACCTCTTTATCACATTTGTCTGCAAATAAAGAACAGATTACTGGACCTGATAATGTACAGTGATTTTTAAAGTATGTGCTTTTGTACCTTATACTTTTATGAATGTTAAGAAAATGCCATCATGGGCAAAAATTGCATACTTAATGATTGTTGACATGACCCAACAAGTGGCACTGGGAAACTTAAGTCCAAAGGCAATATTGATGAACTGCCAATTATCTCGACTGAAAGTGAGAAATCCTCACATGTAAAGATTCTAGTTAGGTATGATTTCCTTGAATTTATTATAAATTTGATTTGTGAAATTCCTTCCATTTACTGGTATAGTTGATTTTGAATACTACCTCTTACTTGTTTAGAGATGGAGGCTGTGGGTTCCTCTAATATGTTGGTAAATATCTCATCCTATCCCATATGACAGTACTTACTCTTCATTCATATGCCTGTTGTCCCATCCGTCTAAGAGCTTCAATATGTTCCACATGAAACACCATTAACACTGCACTGTTAGTGGCCTTGATATAGTTATCAAATAGTATAACATAAGTGTACATCAGCACAATCTAATTGTTTATTTATAGTATAGTTATAGTATGGCTACATGTTTCGACATCTTCAGGCCTCTACAATTCTTTGCCAGATGCTACTGCCCACTTTGGGATCCCAGAGTGTTTACATCTATTACTTAAAGCTATCTTGAAGATTATTATAAATAAACAGAGTATGTATATGCAAGTTGCATTAAAATACTAGATTATAGTTTTCTTACCCCTTTTTCGGTGTGTAGGTGTAGATACTCTATGGAAGGAACCGTTGTCTATGGTTGCTGCTGGGTGCTTTTGCCTCCTTATCTTATTACGGGCGGTTTGTGTATTGTTTGGCGGTATTGCTATCTGGTATAGTTGGGTGAAGTTTCTTGGAGGTTTTTCGCTGTTGTGCTATAACATAATGGGTATGTTTCTAGTACCTAGTTTCTTGATATAGTTATGTTTAATATTTGTGTTGATAACTCCAGTAAGAAATGTTTATGGAATTGTATGAAACCTCTGCCTCTCCACAAGACATACTATTTATCATGTGGACTATACAGAGTATAAATCTTCTATAGTCCCCAATTTTCACATGAAGTTATAGTGAAAAGTAAATTATAAACTGCACTATGTAATGAATAATAATAATGAGCAAACTTCAACCTACAAAAAGTACAACAAATTGTTAATAACATACTGAATTGTCAGATAAATTAAAGACATGTCACCAATAGATGGAAGATTAGTCACTAAACTTTGGCACATATTTCGCTCACTGGGAAAATATACTAATTCATTATTATGTAAGTTATGCTGTATAACCTACATACGTGATCAAGAACTGTTAAATAAACCATGAAGACGTTGTGGAAAGACTTTATACCAGCTTTTTCAGTTTTTTGCCTGTGTATGGTAAGGTTATGAAGAACTGTGAATTAATAATTACTATTACTACTGAAATTCATGACAATTCAGTGAGCCAATTCTTCACTTCTCCATGGCTTTTTGATAAAACCTCAAAAAATCTGTACCATACTGATAGCTTCTGACATTAAAGCAATATGTCATACAGAATTATTTCTTCAAGACCAAATATAGTTGATTGTGAAACCCCCCCCCCACTTCATCACAATCTTATGAAGGAGAAAGTAAGACTAGCCTGTAGCAGCATGATGTTTGTAGTGTCCAGAAAATGTACAGTTGGTTGAAATACTTCAAGGTGGACTAGAAACCTAAGACACAATAACACAGAACATGCAGGTATCTTACTGAAAACTATGATAAAGTACTTACTATGTCAGTGGGTTGATATCCCTCATGGTAGTCTCCTTTAGCATGTACACACTTGTAACACCATTCCTACCAGTAATAGATGCACCAACAAAATGTAATCCTTTCGAGGTGTATCTGAATATATTTTAAACACATCCTCCAGGGAAGAGCCTTGTATTTCATTTCATATGTACTGGTATGCTGTTTGCCAAGTTTGCTACATTTAACAAAATGTCACTAACATATCCTTTACTGCTAACAATAAGCTTCCTATTCAGTAGATGACAACTAAGTGGGATTTGACGTTAAACGTAAAATCTACTGACCAAATATTATTTTTTGAGATTGTTAACAACACTTCTATACATTGTCATCAAATGTTTCAGCATTGTCGTCGTACATCTTGCGTTTTAAATTTGTGGTGCAGAAAAAGCCATAGAGGGGTAAAAAAAACTGCAGCACACAGAGGCCTGGTAAAATGTCAAGGTGCATTTTCCGCTCACAGTATTCCCACTTTGTAGCTGTGTACCATGAACTGCACCACATAGAAATATTAACACTTTAAAGTAGAAGTGTTTAACAAACATGAAGTGCATCATTGACGTTACCAAAGGCAGCAATGAGAATCCCATCAGTTTTACTCTGCATTTTGTTGTGGCAAGGAAGGGTACATACATTGTGATGCATATTCGACTTCAGGGTCACAACCACAGAAACAAGTTCTATCATATGCAGAATGTTATTTTAAAGATTCTTTCAACCATTTCTGCACATTAGAGGTAGAAACCACTGCAGATGTAGTTCGCTGCCTACTCCTGTGACACCAGTCACTGAACACGTTTGGCTGAGATATCCTTCATTAACCAACCATTCATTCTGTAAGGTCCAATTTGAGCCATGAGGAACTCGTCTAATTCTTCAGCCATTTTACAGTTAATCTTCTGTCATTTGACACTAAATCATGCATTTGAACTACCCTTTTATCACTTTTACTGGATGATCCTGTACAAGCATAATTTCATTATGCATCGTCACACATTATCGACATTCACCATTCCTCTTTAATTTAAAATGTGAGAACCACTCAGCTCATTGTTGTATCTCCAAACTGAATTGCACCAATTACTTTTGCTTGCCATCTTTCTCATCTTGCGAAACTTAATGCACATCCACTCTTCAGTACCCTCAGACATCATTAATTAATTAATTTAAAAAAAAAAAAAAAAAAAACTCTAAATGCTGGCATCGAATGACTGAAGCAATACAATACACTGTAAATACAGTCTGACATGCAATAATTTGTTACATGTTCACTATAGCAGTAACCCTTAGTAAGGTCCAGATCTATAACCCCCATTTATCCAGCATATGGTGTAATCAAAATAATACTTCCCAAATGGTGCTGCCATCTACCTTGTGCTCGACCACTAATCCAGACGTAACACCTTCTTCAGAGTAGGAAAAACCCCTACTTATACATGTAACTGGGTGTAATGATGCTCTTACAACCTTCGAGTAGGTCCCATTCATCTATTAAATCAGTGACTCTACATAACACGAAATTTGTGATGGACAGATTGGCCTGGCACAGGTTTTCTCAAAGTACTTTGGTTTTCCCGTCAGGTATCATTCCACCACGGCTCCATACTCACACTTCATTCATCTACCTCCGACATGACATTTACTTAGCAAACGACAACTGTTTAAGCAAAAAGAGTTCCACTGAAGGTCGATATGAAACCTCAGTAAACAAGATGCCCGTCATCTAACACACTTGATATCTCAAACCTTTGTACGCCAGTAGCGTCTCAATTTTCCACAAGCACTTTCTGATTTTCCCTTGCATTAGGTATAAACAGAATAACATCTATACTTTTAAAATTTTCTTCTTTCTGTTGATATGTTAACATAGGCAGTGTTACAGGTTTCTTGAATATGTTTTACTTTCTAACCGCAATCTAACCTCCAACTAAACTTTCTGCCCCTCATACCCACTCTTCAACCCACAATGGATGATGGCAGAAGGTGATAACACTAAAGGGAAAAACTAAGGGGAGGAATTTCCATTTATTTTTATTAACACTTTATATTTTCATTCATTAAATAACTTAAATCACTGGACGATCTTTTTATCAAATTAAATTCAGTAACTTAATGCAGAGAGATCACAGCCTAAGATAGTCTCTGAAATATTTACAAGTTTTGTTTCCTGTCTCGGTCGGTCGGTCGGGGGGGAACTCAGTTGGCTGCAAATCCAAACATGCGAGCGAGCATTGTGTCCAGTTCCTTTATCTTTTTGTACACATCAAAAAATATATGATAATGATTTACTCACTTTTACACAATAAAAAGTGAAAATAGAATCTGGGATGACGTTTTGAGCAAACTGACATTGAAAAACACTTGTTCACCATTACTGACAATTCTAAATTTAAAAGAAAAAAGTAAAAACTACTACTTTCTAGAATGCGAGATGTTCTAACGACACATCATGTTCATATTATCCAAGCCAAGTGATAATAGACATCTATTTGCATGCACTCTTACTGCAAAGGGGAGAACAGCTAAGTACCGATAAATGTGTTGACAATTTTGTAGGAATGACAGTGCACACTGCATCTATTATCTACACATCTGGATACAACTTACAACTACAATCATCTATGAATATTACGATGAGCCTTAATATTTATATATACATATATTTATACTGCATCGTATATATTTATAATAGGTACCTGGACTAAAATTCAAACAACAATACACAATGATTATTATGTTTATGTACAAAATATACATTGGTGAGGTGATTTTAAAATTAATGATGATGAATGCAATGAGTAGATCAGTCCAGAGTTATGAAGATGCAACAAGAATTTTACAATTGTTATAATTACAGAACTGTACATCAAGTAAACAAAACATTCGCTTAGAGTCGCTCATATAGCTACAGGAGGGGTGGGAGGATTAAAAATTCACATCCAATTTACATATTATCGACACGCTGCGTAGAATTCCACTAACGGATCCCGTCACTGTCCGCGCCATTGTGAACGTAATACAGGAGTGTACAGTATTCATCGCATTAGTATTTGTATTAGCTGTTAAAATTATGTCACATTTACTTATGTATAGTTTGTCAAAGTTCCTCTATCAGTAGTTTCTCACCTGCAGTGAGGTGTCTTATTAAGTAGGTGGATTTCTTTCAGGTTATACCATAGTTGTACTCTATAGGCGATACTTGGCCATCATGCAGCTTGTCACTGCTGATTACTGTGTCAATGAATAAAGATAAGCTGTCACTTTAACATCAGGTCATTTCAGACTGACTGCCTACTGAATCTGGGTATCAGCACACATATGTTAAGAATGGTCCAACACATTCAAAGTGTGTAGTTCTTCCTCTAAATTTTAACACTCTACATCTGTAAAGCATATAATGTGCGGGAGTGGTAGTAGTGGTGATGACAGTGGTGATTAGGATGACAATTATGATAATGATACTTGTCAGTCTTTGGGATTTTCACAACAGAATTATTGTCCTGTGGAATGGGATGCCATGTCATCTGGGAGGCAAGTACCAAGTTTCTACCCCGAAGATGAGGGCAGCAGGTCCCTCTGAAACATCAGTTCCCATCTACCAGGTTATATGGTATCACACTACAGGGGACAGTAATCTTCATGAAGATGCTTGTCTCCTCTCCTGTCAGATATGAGGGTAAATAATACCTCAGTTGTGCATAAAATAAACATTCCCTCCACATATGAATGCTGATACCCTTGGTGTTGGGAGTCCTTCACACAGTGGCGATGATGATGAGAAGATGTGCAATGTCCGCCACTCTATGCAGTAGGTCCGGTGCAATGCGTGCCAAATTCTCATTGGCAAAGTCACACGATGGGAAGATGTGTACCACATATGCAGCCTACAGTGAACAAATGAATTATTTGTTAACAATGTCAATGAAACATTCCCAAAAATGCTGAATATTACACTAGCTGTTCACTCTATTTAGGAACTAATCAATAAATTCTGCACATGCAATAAGCAGTATCTTCAATTCAGTCTTTCACAACCGAAGAGTACATTTCAATTTTGGAGCAGATGATATACCCTGTCAACCCTCAAACCAAATATGAAACTCTGATCAGGGATAACCTTATAGAATGCTAATGGTGTAAATGTGCATTGGTACCACTGAATGTGTCAAGTTAACAGTCATAACATTTCCTAGAGCAGGTGGGGAAGGTGAACCTACAGGTGAAGTGAAGGCAATACCTACCTGCTGAGAGCCTGGAGCTGCAATATTGACAATTCCTGCTGCCTGTTTCTGTTGCAGGTATGTTATGAATCCAGTCTGCAGGTTGTTTGACTGCTGCAGAACGTCCATGTGATCTCGGCCACAAGGTAAGGCAAGCAACATGCAGTGCTCATTGTCCATCTGGCAACAAGAAAGTGCAATAGCTCGTAAGTCATTATTAAACAACACACACTGTTAATATCTGATCAAGGTCCACAGCTAAAACTACAGCTTAGGCTGAAAATGGCTAGACTGAGCACCATACTTGCAAATAAATTGTCAATGGTTGACTGTTCATCCCATGATTCTTACTGTACTGATGCAACAGACCAGAACAACTTTTAAACTAATATACACAGTATTTCAATATTTTTCAATGAAACAGAAGCACAAAAATATCATATTAAACCACCGTAAGTGTTCAAATCAATGTCTGGGCATAAAAAGCAACTGCAGGCCAAACTGTAAATAGTATCCTGAACTACTATTCAAACATGCATGGTGTTTAAAACAGATGATGAACATACAACTGAGTAACATGAAAACTTTAAAATCTTTTCACCATATGCACTTTTCACTTGTTAATCAGTTACTTCCAAAAACAGCACATGCAACCAAGGTCTGTCTTGCCAGTATGCCCACTTCATACCAGTAAAGCAACCACTCACCTGCATTTTTCTTGCAACACCCTCCAGCTGAGTTTGCTCTAGCCTCATTCGTTGTGCAATACGCAGTGGTGGTGTACTGCCATCTGAATTACAGGGAAGGGATTCACGTGCGACAAGTGGGTTCCCAAACACGAAGTGCATCTGGACAGCAGCTTGGTCATTCTTCAGAGCCAACAAGCCTTGCCACATGACTGGGTAACGCTAAAGAATAAAAAACATCCATGTCTTACACCTGTCAATTCCAAGACCAAAATCCACAACTATTTCTTTCAATGCTCATGTAACTGATGACACACTAGTTTCTCACAGTGGTAAAAATGAATAATGTGGTCTTCTGGGCTGTGATACAACTCAAAAGGACATTTCAAAAACAAGATAACAAACACTGTGACCATTCTCCCAACCAGACCTCCCAACAATTAAAGGGCTTCAGCGGGGAGGTTACAGCCCCCCCCCCCCCACAATGGTCCCAATCTCACATCTAGTAATTTCCAATTTTTTTGGACCTCTTAAAGTAACTCCTGGCTGGCAAACAGTTTGCAACACATGCCGACATGAAGCATTCCACCACCATCTCTTGCCTAGACACTCACACAAATTTAGACCACAATGGGATACATGCCTTGGTGCCATAGAGTGGCACCCTTAAATGTCAAAAAATGAACACATGGAACATTTGTTATCAATGTGTCAGAAGAAAGTTCTTGGCATGGACAGTACTTGTTACCTTATTTTTTGAAACTCATTCATAGTTTGGTAGGTGGTTACCAAAATTTTGGGATATTATCCACATACCAAAACTTCATAACCCAGACAACACTCTTAATAAATATTTGGTTAGAAAAAAATCATTCTCTGAATACCCAGTTAGGATGACTTAACCAATGAACTTGCATAAGACTGTAAACCACAAGGAAGAAATGGAGGTAGGCCAAAGACAAACCACACAAAATAAAACTGTACAGGAAGATGATGACCTGTACAAGCTGTGAGTGAGAAAGAAATACTGCCATAATACAGAATACTGTATTTGGTATGGATAAATGGGCGATTGACACTTAAAACTATTTGTTTAGGAAGCTCTACCTTATGCCCACTTGTACTCAAAGTACAGCTTACTACTTACATACTTACTTACGTACTTACTCACTCACTCCACGGAGCTAAGCCCTTCTTGAGAAGCTAACCGGTTTTCACCTAGTCAAGAAATTCCCCACACTATGGAACCCAAAGCTTCATTACCATATTTACAAGTGCCTGCCATCTGTCACTATCCTGAGCCAGCTCAATCCAGTCCAGTACATCTTATTACAGTACTGTTATAATCATCACATTCTTCAAAACAGCACTAATCTAGTTTTATAAAAGAATTAAATATTGGTGTAGGAAAATATAATTGACACTGCTTAGTAAATGGCACAGAGGTCTGCTTATCTTTTTGAACCATGTACTACATATACCAGAAGATAAGATGAGCCCTCTTCACAACATTCAATTTTCAGGGGAATATCTACAGAGAACACATTTAATTTCAATATTTCATATAAAAAATTTGGTAAAAATTCTTGTCTTTTATTTGGGTAACTATGGTACATTTCAGGGCATGAACATGAAGAAATAATTTGTATCTCACCTCATCTACTCCAGAAATGAAATTATATAAATATGCTTGCAGTAAAAATTAGATCCTCCAAACTGAGCCTAAGAACACAACTGTCATGAAGTCACCCCAGATGAGAACATAAGCAACCATAAGAATAAGAGAATTAAAAATTAGAACTCTTAACTAGTATTGAGTATATATATATATACTGTTATCAAATCCTGTCCCATATTTTATTTCATCACCACATACAACCTTGAAATCCATTATGTTTCATCTACAATATTTAAACTAAACCTTAGGTGCATCAGTACCCACTAACAGCTCTAAAAGATCAACTTAGACTTGACAACATGCATATAAGATTTCATGTTACCTGAAGAAGCATAAGTAGAGAGTCAGCCTGAGGTGGTACTTGGCTGGCATGAGGAGGAGTGGCAACCTGTAAACGAGGCTGTGTGGCTGGTGCCTCAGTACCAGGCAATGGGTGAAGGTGGCGTGATGTACGCAGATGTGCTGGTGGAGGTTCTGCTCCAGGTTCATAGTAACGTGGCGGAGGTTGCTGTGGGGCTGTGTAGTGAGGAAGGCGTGATGCAGGGTGAACATAAACTGTGGCCACCTGGGGTGAGTCAGTGGTACGATCATGTGGTGACTGCAAGCTGTGGGCTACTGTGCCTCCCCCCCGTGCCACAGCCCCATTGCTAGATGGTCTGCGAAGCTCCAGCGGTGGGCTGCTACCACGTGCCTCATCGGACTCAGGCTCAGATTTGACCTCCAATCCTGCCATCAGTGGCGATCGTACAGGCCCTGTGACCAGAAAATTTCAATTTATGAATTTTTTTATAGCCCTGGAAAATACCATCTCTCATGCGTCTCACTCTATTATGTGATTTATGCCATTTTGGGCTCAAAACATTTTTCAAATAATGTAGAGAAGAATGGAGCATACAACTGTATCCAGTACTTACAGTATTCAAGAAAATTAAGAGTGACAAAAAATGTATTTCTGAACCTGTATCATTCTGTAAATATTACAAATTGAATCAAATTTCAGCTTACCCTGTGGTAAGTAGTGAGGTATATGTGCTGACAAGACCTCCTGATGTGCACGCAGGTATTGTTGGTACATGAGCTGAGGATGAACATAATGCTGTGGTGCCAACTCATGGGGTGCAGTGCGCATATGATGCGGAAAATTCACATGCTGCACCACCTCTCCCTGCAAGGAATGTGTATCATTCAGACACATGTTCTCAACAAGTGGAATGACAGTGAATGTGAAAAAACAAAGGGAACACCTAATAATTCAAAATAATAAGGCAAGGTAGAAGAGCATACACTTAAACTTTGTTAATCTGGATTAAGTGAGAGGAGAGGTCATCTGGATGACATGATAAGCCAGATTAGCAAATCATAAGACAGCCCTAAAAGACAAAGACACTTACAACACCTAAAAATGGAAATTTTAAAGATAATGGTAGTGCTGATTTTGCATCTAAATACCTAAGTATTAATTTACAAAATATCGATATAAATAAAAAAAATATAATCAAAGATCCTTAATTTAATAGCTAAAACAAAGACACGCCTCATACATTTATTTATCGATAAAAGACTCAGAAGTTGTACTTGTTTTTGAAAGTAAAAAATGCAGGTTTGAAGAAACTGTGAAGTTTTGTCTGAACACACTTCTGCTGCTGTTCTTTAATTAGCTCGCACTCACAGTGCTTGTGTGTTCATAATATGCCTGCATTTCTCAATCTGTGAAGAGCCCACATAACTAATTATGGCATCAATGCCACCTCTTGCATAACAAAGAAATTCTGTCTTCATTGTAGATTCTTGTGTTTCATCTAGTTCATTATCTGATCCTTCTTACATAGCAGAAGCCTAAACAACAACTGCAGCAATTTCTTCCCCTGTCAGATGCACAAATGAAGCATTATAAGGAAAAGCATACATCTAACTCACAAGTCAACAACGATACTGAACAACAAGCAAGACTTGGCAGCAATGTGATATATGTTCCATCACTCTCTGTGCCACCATCAATGCAGAATGGCCGATCCACATTCCTAAACCCACATGTCTTTTAAAGTATGTATTCAACTGTGAACAGAATTTTTCATATTTTTCGATCCAGATCATCCAACATCTGGATTAACTGCGACTGGATTAACGACAGTTTACTGTATATGTTAGAGAATGGTTCCATATATGAAATGAAAGGATGGATTGTAAATAAGCATTCATAATTAAACTATCAGATGCAGCAATGCACAGAAAATGTAAATGCTCACAACAGCATTTCCATATTTCATAAGTTCAGTCAAATGGCAAGGAAATGCAGTCGTGGCAAACATTCAGTTACACTCAGTACACAAATTCTGTACATGCTGTGCAACATACATCAAGTGCTTAAAATTTTCTAAGGTCAAAATTGGAAGTTATGTAAATATACACATAACATGTAATTCCAGTCAATTTGTAAGCAGGCCCCATGCAAATGGCCCTGTTATCAGGCTGTGTGTATGACTTATGCCTGGTGGCCCTGTTACACCATGCATTGTTACACTGCATCATACGAGGTCTGTTAGAAAAGTATCCGACCGTATTTTTTTATGCGAACACCTGATGGATTATAATCTAGCGCGCTTGCATGAGCCGACCTTGAACCTTAGTGCGCATGCGTGAATTTTTT
>Ga0123357_10003852_pt1 | contig 17391 bp, 19 predicted proteins | sample TergutEmb28metaG_FD_89873 | JGI IMG/M metagenome (GOLD analysis project Ga0123357, IMG submission 89873) | Embiratermes neotenicus P4 segment gut microbial communities from Petit-Saut dam, French Guiana - Emb289 P4 | ecosystem: Host-associated > Arthropoda: Insects > Digestive system > Gut ... | reverse complement strand
GCGCTAACCACGTGACACCCCTCTATCCGCAAAAGTTGGCACTAACTTCGCCTACCGGCGGCGGCCGCTCTGTCGGTATAGTTCGCTCGCGGACTAAAGCCACGGAGTTTAGTTTTTTTAGTTATTCATATAGTCATGTGGGTACACCGTGGCAAGTGGGTCGGACGGGTAGGAAACTTCGCGGCCTTAGCGACGTATTTTGACTCGAGTAAGTTGGCACTTCGCATTCTTGTGCACGAGTACATTTAACCAATCATGCATCACATTTCAACCAATCACAGACTTGTATTAATTTATATGAATTTGGCGCATAATGTATTTATCGGTATTTGTCACTGACATGTTGTGGGAGAAAGGTGTTGATTAGTGGTGTATTGCGTGTGAAGATTAACTCTTTAAACGCCGTGTTAAATCCCATCTGCCCTTTGCTAATATTATTCGAAACTCACCATATTTTCCACGTAGCTGGTTAAGGCTTTCGTGTTTTGTTGTATATTGAACTGTAAACGTCGACAAAGTAAGAAAATGTAATCGTTATATAATTGATATAAAGACTGTGTACAGTAATAATTGTCGTTCTAAAATCACATGATCGTACAATTTTTTCGTTGACGTCTGATTAATTGGAAATAATTTGATGACAATGTTTAATGAATTTGTGAAGATCCATAATGAACCGAATGCAATACTGCTGTGTGTCTGGATGCAGTGGAAGCAGCAGCAATACAAAATTGAAATTCTTCAGATTTCCAAACAATCCTGTATGGTAAGTGTCATGATTTTTGTTAAAGCTATGCGAAGAATGTACTTGTCTGTTTATAGAGCATACAGTGTCATAATGGGTCTTATGAACCAAAAATAATTATTTTTAATTCAGAATTTCAATGATAGTGTACTGTAACTTGACATTGTAATTTTAATTCTGCACGTACTTAATGCCTTATTAATCTCTGTTACTTTATACATGACAATTTATAAATGACAAAGGAATGTGTGTAATTGACTACATGCACTGTAGTCGACTTTGCTCACTACCTGTAATTTGAGTTACAAATCAGCTAGCATGATAAATTTTATGTAGGACATTAGCCAATGAATGATACTGTAATAATATTCTCTGATTTTTCTTGTATGTGCAGGGCTCAGCTGTGAGCAGAAAGTCTGGGTGTGCTGTACACTGCAGAAACCTGGAAGGTTGTAGGCAACCAGCTTTTTTCAGAGTCTGATTTTACACCTCCTGAATTGAGCCCTCGGGTCATCTACCTCTTAGGGTAGCGTATTCAGATCGATCTCCGGGGACTGACACAACACCAGCCTTCAGCCCTTTGAGCAGCCTAATCTTAAGTGACGGGATCTTGTGGGTTATTAGTAATTCAAGTCACATATACAAATCACACACAATGAACAAACGAATAACTGTATTAATTCAATAACAAAACAGACGAATGTGACAAAACATTAAACCAATGACCAACAAACATACGTGCTTTCCGAGTCTGCATCCAATTCAGCTCAAAAACAACACAATACAGAAATATGGACGGCTCACGCACTACATACATTAAATAACACAGGAACGTTAAGCGATCCACCAGACTCCACCGTGGTGCGATGGGCGATCCTCACAAAGTTATAATGGCTCAGCCTTGCTCACATCTAGCGGAGTGATACATGTTCCACTGCCCCCTTTCTTTTCCCACAATGCAATACAGGATCCCGCAGTCGATCCAAACCTGGCCCAGTAATACACACAAAATGGCTTACTCCACCTTACAATACATCTGGCTCGCTCCCAGCCAATCTAATAACTAGAGATTAGTGCAGTAATAACAGCCCGCCTGAAGGGCAATGCTGTAGCACGGCATGCGGAAATGAAACAGACCATCGTTTATAATCCATACGTATCCTCGTACTTCGTGCAAATTATCTAAGCCTAAAACACATATGAAATCTACTAATACGGAAATAACCGTGCACCAGCCTTGCTCGAGCCGGTTGCTAGGCAGACGCCGGGGACTTCACCAAAAGGCAAATTTCCATTTTAGAACAAAAAACAAAACCCAGTATTACCTTATACCATGTCCAGGCGCCTGCGTAGCTTCCTTCGTAGCAAGACCTCCTAGCTTGGTGTCCTCTAGCCCTCGGCCCCCGTCTCGACTCGACCTTCGGTGTGCACAAAGTGAACGAAAAAAGCTTAGGAAAGAGGGAAGGGTCAGGGGACGTCGCGCGCATTCTTCAAGAAAAGTTCAATTCCACCACCCACACTTTCACTGTCGCGGCGAACAACCAATGGTAGTGGAATGGCCTCGCACAGGGCACAAGGACCCCCAAAAAGAACTTATAGCCTCCAGGCCGGGGAACTAGCCCAGAGCCGTTCTCGGAGCGTACGGCTCAGGATGTATACGCCTGAATAGAATGATAGTTCCTACTTTCTGTGCAACAACCTCAAACTAACATTCAACACCACAAACTACAGAACTTAGCTTCTCTACCCCTCCTGTGACTTCATCACCTCTTGTTGTCGACGTACAGTATCGGAGTTTTGATGGCGAGTTCAGACAACAATTCTGACATGAGGCACTTCAAACACACTAAAACTTTAGTCCCTACACTTGCTGCCATGAACTCAGTTTCAGCTGTCGAGAGGGCTGTCGGCTTTTGTAGTCGACTTGTTCGACACACTGGGCCATCAGCAAATGTAGCTATAATACACGTGGTGGAAAGTCCATTTTCCCTAACTCCCTCGAAGTCAACATTACTAAAACATGCTTGGCAGAACCCGCAGTACACCTGAAGCCCTAGTTGATGGCGGATCACAAGTAGCGGAAGAAGCTCTTAACTCTTTTTCAATCCTTTTCCAACCAATCGACCTAAGGTACTCCTTGGCTGGGTTTGGCTTGGCAACAAAATTCACTCATTCGGAAAGGAGTATCTGTCGACAACATATCAAGACGGAAGTCGCGACGCCCGACTACCCGGCCACGAAGCCTCGTGGACCAGGCACACTACCGCTCATTCGGACATATTGCAGCAGCACTTAGCACCAGTCGTAGCCTCCTCACTTCCACCACAGACCTCCGGGCAGTCAACCGCGTAGCCAGTGGTACATCATCGCTCGCTGCCGACTGGAAGCCCCGTCACTTCATGGCAACCCAGCTCTACACCTCAGTCATCATCACTCAACAGCAGACGAAGGCTAAATCAGGGTAAGAAATCCGCAAACCAAGCCAAGCCAGGCTCTACTACGTAAGACATTAATAATTATTACATGTGGTACTGTAGTTGTCAATCCAATACAACACTACAGTACCTCCATAGGAATATGTGGCATGGCGAGTCGGTGCGCGATAACGTATTCTAACACTACCTCTAGAGTTCGCAGCAGTGTGTTTATGATCTCTCCATCAAATTTGAACTTTCGTAGACAGTCCGCCGACTAACTTTTTGTGGTGATGCAGAAACACGACTGTATGCCAAGTTATTATCATTGAAACAGAGGTGATATCGGGCACCACCCACTGACGTTTCTGTTATTGAACCAAACACATCTGCGTTAATCTCTTCTTCAACTACGCCTGTTCGACTTGTCCGAATAACGAAACTCTAAGCACTCTTCCTAAAGCACAGCCGTCACAATTTATTTTTTGCTTCCACCCTAATGCCATGTTGCTTAAGCACCTGCATTATATGGTGCTTATTTTGTTGACAAAGACGCTCATGCGATACTTGAAATGTTTCCGCTTGCGTTGCCAGGTGTACCTCTGCAACGGGTCGTGGAATACGTGATGCGTTCCCATTGCATGTAATCGGGGTTTCAAGAGCAAACATTGTGGAATTAGAGAGCTGGTATGTGATAGCAGTGCGACATGGTATATTACGCCGAATAAACATTTTTTGTCATACGTAAAAATTCACCAATTCTGAAACGATTGTACTTAGCAATAAAAATGTGCTGATGTAAGCGTAGGTCAAGGTATTATAAACGTCCAGGCGTTTCACAACGGCGTGTGGCATGACGCAAAACTGAAAAAAGTTTCGTATGTGCCATATACAAGTGTAAATCTATTGTTCGTCAAGGCAGCAGCCCAAAACGTCTACATCACAAACTTGAATGAAAAGGAAATTGTTATTCACGGAGGTGATGGAATTATTGCAGCACGGGGTAAGCTCATTAATAACATCTATTTATTGGCGATTCCGGTATGTATTCAACGACCCGTTGCATAGGTCCACCTGGCAACGCAAACGGAAACATTGAAAGTATGGCATGAGCGTCTTGGTCAACAAAATAAGTGTCATGTAATGCAAGTGCTCAAGCAACATGGAATTAGTGAGGAAGCAAAAACGAAATTGTGACGGCTGCGCTTTAGGAAAAGTGCATAGAGTTTTGGAACTCGGACAGGTCGACCAAGCGTAGTTGGAGAAGAGATTAACGTAGAAGTTTTTGGTCCAATGACAGAAACATCAGTGGGTGTTGCCCGCTATTAAGTCTGCTTCAAAGACGATTACTCAAAATATTGTCGTGTTTTCTTCATCGCCACAAAAAGTGAGGTGCCTCAGACTACTGTCTGAGCCCAATTTTGCACAGTGAAACGATGCAGTCAAAGGAACAGAAACAGTGGTTGAAAAGTGATGAATGAGGAATTAGCACCAATGAAGGAAAATGAGACCTGGGAGCTCGTCAATAGGCCAGTCAACGCGAAGATGATTCAAAATCGCTGGGTTATGCGAGTAAAGACCTTTCGTGACGGCAAAGCTCGCTTTAAGGTTCGACTCGTTGCTAAGGGATATACGCAAAAACAAGGAATTGATGGTGATGAAATATTTAGTCCCGTATCATGCTACGACACTGTCCGCGCAAAGTGTCCACTTCAAAAGATATGAACCTGAAACTGCTGGATGTGGAGGCCGCTTTCCTTTACGGTGAACTAGATGAAGAGGTGCACCTAGGGCAGCCGGTGTGTTTGACTGTGGCAGTGGTCGTGTATGTCGGCTAAAACGAAACCTCTGCGGTCTTAAGCAAGCAGCATGGTCCTGGAAGAAGCGGTTTATTAGTTTCATGGAGAAAGCTGGATTGAAGAACATCACAGTTGATCCTAGCCTATTTTATGGCACGAAAGAAGACAATTTTCTCTGTGTTGCAATGTATGTTTATGACGGAATTGTTGTTTCTAACAAGGATGAAGAAATTGAAGTGTTTCTAGGGCGACTGCAAGTGGAATTTAAAGTCACAATTGGTTCCCTTGAGAACTTCTTCGGAATGCAGATTAAGTGTCAAAATGATGGTTCGATCTAGGTGAGCCAAAATACATATACGAAGAAGACACTGAAAAAATCAACATAACTGAAGCAAAAGGTGTGTCGACGACTGCCAGTCGCGAAGACAGTGATAAACACAAAGACGTCAACGGAAAGGTTCTATATGGTGAAGCAGTGAGCAGCTTCATGTATCTTGCCGCAACGACGCGTCCTGACATCGCATTCGCCGTAAATGAAGCTGCGCGATCCATGGGCAGACCAGCTGATAAGTATTGGATCAATTTTAAACGAATCATCCGCTATTTATGATCAACCAGCAACTTTGTTCTACGTGATCACCCTTCGTAACATTGTTGTCCCGACGTTTTCAGTCTAGTAGGTGATCCTCTTACGGGAAACGGGTGTGGTTCGCCGAAATATATATAGTTTTAATTATTTCTTTTTTGTTGTTTTATTTTCTCAATTTATTCTTAATATAAAATAATGGAGCAATATATCCAGTAAACCACCTAGATAGTTTCTAGGAAACTAATAGAGTCACTTCTCTGTACTCCTACTTACACCACACTCGTACGCGACTGAATTCGCACTGAATTGCTAGTGTCTTTTGTCAGCTGCTAACGTTTTCTCATTTAAATCTCTCTCCTCCTACCTATCACCAACGGTCCTAATACACGTTAACAGATTAACTTACAACGCATGCCATGAACCGTCCGTAACTGACGCCAGCAATCCTAAGAAACAATTGCACTAAAAATGATCGGCTAAAATGTCCTCCAGTATACTAGAGGTTCTGACGAACTAAATGTTTTAATCATGCTGACTTCGCAGGAGATAAGGCAACTAGACGTTCCACCACCGGCATTATTGCTGTATTTGCTGACTGTGCAGTATTTTGGACAAGTCGACTACAAAAGACATCAGCCCTTTCAACAACTATGGCCGTGATAATTGCAGCAAGTGAAGTGGCTAAAGTACTAGTCTGGCTGAAGCACCTACAGACAGAACTGTGATCTGACTTCGCCAAAAGACACCGACACTGTACATCGATAACGCCAGTGCCATCAAACTAACCATGAACCCGAAGTATCACAAAAGGTCTAAATACATTGAAGTGCAACACTTCTATGTGAGGGAAAGATACCTTGATGATGGCATTGGGATAGATCACAATGAGGGAAGAAACATAACCGGCAGACTTGCTTACAAAACCAATTGAACGTGTTCTTTTTGAAATACTGTGACATGAAATTGGAATCACCTCTGGGGAGCAATTAAGCGATCTGTGCAATGTCTCTCCTGTTACAGTGTTTTGGAGAAGTGATAAGCCTAAAACACTGCACACTAGATACGTGCGATGTTGGGCGCTGTGTGTGTATTTACAGCGTAGGCTGAATTAGCTAAATTAGACGCTATAGAATTACTATTTCACAGTCACTTCCCGAACGCTACCTAACGTACCTGGGCATATAATCTGTTGTGGCTAAGGTCGAAACTGTTTTTGCAGTATGATTAAGCGTAGAGAGCGAAAACGGGTTGAAACGAGGAGTAAAATTAAATACCAAAATATTGCAACACCACAGCGCAAGATCTAGACTACCGCAGTAAAAAAACGCACAGAACGTGAACATTGCAAGCACAATGCATGTATCTAGTGTGCAGTGCTTTAACATGTCGATACCAGCCGTTTTATCATTTATTGTTGCATGAGTTAAGCTCTTTGTGGTGGATACATTAGTGACTGTGCACAGAGTATGCACAACCACAATATTCATGTGTTTTATTAGACCTGTAGACTGGCATTTAGATTACAAGAAATAACGATAAATTATAATATACACATAACCAAGAAAACGCATTGGTATGTTATGTACCTGATGAATGCACGGAAGATATAATCAAATCCTTTTACTCCTTGTGGAGCATAGGGCATCCATGAAGGGCTTCCAGGCATTGCGGTCTTCAGCTATCCCGGTGACCTTGTTCCATGATCTTGTGCTTATCCTCTATTGTTCTTCGTCACGTTCCCTTCGGCCTACCTCTTCTATATCCCTGTTGATTCCAATCTAATGCAATTTTCTGTATTGCTCCTGTTTCTTTACGTAATGTGTGTCCAATTCAATTCCATTTTCTTCTTTTTATCTTATTATCTATTGACTTCTGATGGGTGATTCTCCATAGTTCTTCGTTTGTAATCGTATCGGCCCATTTTATATTCATTATTCGTCTTCATTTACAAACATCTGTAGTTTTCCAAGTTTCACAAGCATATAATAATACTGGTTTTACATTTGTATTGAATATTCGTAGTTTAACTTATTTTGATATATTGAGAGTTCTCCACATAGGATACAGCTGAACAAATACAACATTCACTTTCTTGATTCTACTTGCTCCATTTTCCTGTTCCTCAGCTTTCTGACATCACACTTCCTAGGTATAAAAAGGATCCAGCTTCACCATTCACTTTCTTGATTCTACTTGCTCCATTTTCCTGTTCCTCAGCTTTCTGACACCACACTTCCTAGGTATAAAAAGGATCCAGCTTCTTCAATTTCTGTTTCCTCTAACCTAAATTTTTGCATATTAGATGTATTAACTCTCATCCCCTTCATCTTGTTTATGTTAATATGCAACCCAATTAATTCCGCTTCCTCTTTTAGTCTCTTTTGCTTTTCTTCCACATCACAAAATCTCTGGGCTAACAGACAAATATCATCCGCATAGTCCAGATCTTCCAGTCTTTCCTTCATACTCCACTGTATTCCCCATTCCTTGAACCTTTCACTCTTTTCATGACTGTCTAATATTAGCAGAAAAAGGGTTGGGGATAGAATACATCCTTGCCTTACAACATTTCTAAGCTTTCCTTCATGGGAAACTTTGCACTTAAATCCATCATACAATATTTTAATTATTTGGATAATCTTCCTTGGTATACCATATTCCCGCAGCGTGAGCCACGTTATTTCTCTCTTCCCGGAGACCGATAAAGGTCACATACAGAATGACCTGCCATTCTATACTTTGTTCTAGAATTATCCTCAAAGTGTTTATTAAATCAACGCAACTTCGGTGTTTGCAGAATCCAGCTTGTTCTTTTCGAAGGTGTTGTTCCACTGTGTATTCTGTTTAGAATGATTCTAGTCAGAATTTTGCTTGGAATACTTACAAGGGTAACTCCTCTCCAGTTATTACAATTTGATAAGTCTCCTTTCTTCGGTATCTTGATAATTAATCCTTCTTCCCAATCCTCAGGGATCTTCTCCTCCTTCCATATTTTCTCCAGTAGAGGATACAGCATTTCTGCAGTTATTTCAGAGTCAACTTTCAGTACTTCCAGATATATATTATCTAAACCTGCTGCTTTTCCATTCTTTAACCGTGACAAGGCTAACTGTATTTCAGTTTTTGTAGCAGGGTCCAATTTTACTTCAGTTTCATTTTCACTGTTATCTTCTATTTCTTGCTTACTTCTTATACTGCTATCATCTTTGTTAAATATTTTGGAAACATGTTCTTCCCACCTCTTCACTTTTTCTTCTTGTGTTGTTAAGAGCATTCCTGATTTAGTATTCACTGGTCTATTCATCCTAAAATTTCTTTGAGACAGCTTTCTCATAATATTATAAAGCTCCCTTATGTCTCCTTCTTTTCTGCTTCTTGTGCAAGTTTTGCTTGTTTATTTATCCAGTTTCTCTTGTCTTTCCTAATGCTTCTCTTTACTCTTATTAATTTCTGAATACTGTTTTTGTGTACTAATTTTCTGTTGTCTCATTTTGCTCCTGTTCACATTTTCTTTAGCCAATTTTCTTCTTTCTGTTTCTTTCCATGTCTCCTCAGAGATCCATTCCTTTTGTTGATTTTCTCTAAAACCCAGTATTTTCTCACTTGTTTCCATATATACATTTTTTATAGCCTTCCAGCTTCCTTCAATGTCTGTATCTTCATTCTGGGTGGACAGTCCTGAAAATCTATTTTTCAGTTCCAATTTAAATTCTTCCCTAACACTTGGCATTTGTTTCTTGCGGCTAATATTTTAAACCTAAAGTTTGCAATCATGAGATGGTGGTCACTGCCTATATCAGCTCCTCTTTTGTTTCTCACATCTACTAGAGACCTTCTAAATCTTTTACTAATTGCTATATGGTCAGCTTGATTTTCCGTTATATTATCAGGGGAGACCCATGATACTTTATGACATGTTTTATGAGGAAATACTGTTCTCCTATAATCAAGTCACAGCTAGCACATAGCTCACTAAATAGTTCACCACTTCCATTCATGTTTCCAATTCCATGTCTACCCATGACATGTTCCAAACCTTCATTGTTTGATCCAATTTTGGCATTCATATTCCCCATCACTATGATTACATCCCTTTTTTGAACTGTGGTTATTGTTTCATGCAGTTCCTGGTAGAATTTTTCTTTCATATCCTTGTTCGTCGTTTCTGTTGGGGCATAACACTGGATAATTGTTAAATTGTGGATTTTTGTTTTAAAGTGTGCTAATATTATCCTTTCCAAAATTGGTGACCATTCCATTAAAAGCTTCTTCGGGCTTCTTTGTTCATTAGGATGCCCACTCCACTTCTATGCTCTATATCTTTTTTTTTTTATTTATTTCTTGTTAAGGATTTCAACCCATGTTTCACCAAACAGCATACCACGAGATATTTACAGTGTTGTAGTTTTTTTTTTAAGCTGTGTTACTCTGAAGTTGTAGTTGTAGCGCCAGTGTTTATGGGATCTGGTCCTGTAGTCCGTTGAAGATTGCTTTGGAGAACCTGGAGAATTCGACTGTTTATCAGGATGTAGGGGGAGGTTTCGTAGTACTGTTGGATGTTCGTTATAAAGTAGGCTGCATTCTAGCATGAGATGTCACACCGTTTGTTCGGATTCTTCAGGACAAGTACAATGTGGTGTGGGTACCTTTTTCATTTTATGGAGGTATAAGCGAAAGCAGCCGTGGTTTGTTAGCAGTTGTGGGAAAGTGATTTGGCCAGAGGGGGAGGGCCAGTCTGTGGAAGATAGAGGGAATGAGTGATTTGGTGTGGGTGGCTTTTGCAGAGTTTACATGTCTTGCGTCCCAGATTTTTGTGTAGTATTCTTCCAATAGCTACTTCCCTCTGGACACTGGTAGTGCATCATAAGTTATGGTGGTATTGTAGCTCGCTATTGTTCGGGCCAAATAATCTGCTCTCTCATTTCCTTCCAGGCCTTGGTGCCCTCTTATCCAGTGGAAGGTGATCGAGGTGACCATCCTTAGATCGATTGTTTTCCTTCTGATGTCGACTGCTAGGGGGTGGGTAGCCTGCTTATTAGTAATGGCGAGTAGTGCTGCTTTTGAATCAGCATTTATCGCGTAGGAGTAGTATTTTATACGTTGTTTCCGGATCCAGTCCACTGCCATGACAATGCCGCGGAGTTCGGCTTGGAATACCATGCATGCGAAGTTTAGTCACTGGGTTCCTATATAGATTTCTCTGGAGTTTTTGACCACAACCATGCCTGCCCCTACATGGTGTTCTGTTTTGGAACCGTCTGTGTAGATGAAGACTTCTGCTGTACCTTCCATGCCTGTCAGTTCTACATGTATATAACTGTCAATTGGGTGAGCTCCATTCATTTTGGTGGGTGTTTCAATTCTCTTTAGTTGGGTTATAACTGCGTTCGTGGGTTGGCCTCTGGTGATTCCTCTTTTATCTTTATATAGGTTTAGTGCTCTATATCTTCACCAACACCTAAGAATATCAGGAAGTTTCCATTTTGTGTTTTTATCTCACCGCTCTCTTTCCATTGTGTTTCACTCATACCCATAATATCCAACTTATAGTTTGTCATTTCTTTTTCTCCTCGCTTTCATTTGCCACACTGTCTCAATGTCCTTACATTCCAAAACCCTATTCTCATTTTCCATTTTATGCCAAAGAGGTCACCTCTTATATCAGGCCATTTACTCTTCATTTCAATTTCTTTAAGAACAGTATTTAAGCTGTGCAGGTTATTAGCCTACAGCACCTGATCTCAGTGATGGGGCTGCCATCTAAACCACTGATCAGGCTGATTTTCTGTCAGGGTTTCTTCTCCTAGCCTTTGAAGGTCCCCCTTCTCCACAAGGCAGTGGTGCTGGTTTTGGTCCACCCTGGCTATTTTATTTCCCCATTACCCACCATATCTGGTGAGCCCTTCCCCTATCCGCCACCTGGGGAGGCGCTCGATGGGAGACGAGCAACTCCACATGAGCACAGAAGATATAGTATGTTAAAACGATAAATTATCTTTATATTAGTCATCCCATTGCATTTTTTTTTACACTGGAAAAGCAATAAATTCATTCCCGATACACAGATAATTCTTGCTAGTCAACCATGCATCCATCAATACAGCAACACAAAGCACTGTATGTTTTAACAAAAGACAAAACAAATGTTGAGTTTAACTGCATTTGTTGTTGTTCAAGGATAAATTATTGTGATTTAATGCTGGTATGGTAATTGGTATGGGTAGCTGTAACGCAATGTCCACATCACTGAGAAGTTTACTATGTTTAGAAACAATCATGATAAAAGAAGGGCAGTCATGTGAATAACTAACAAACACTCCAGTAACGATGCAGCCCATTGCAAAGAAAACTGACAGATATTTTGGTGGCAAGTGTTAATTATTTCCCTGGAGATACTGTAATATTCATTGTTCAGTAGGCATTACAGCTTGAAGATAATAACAGAAGCACACGAAGTTACAGATCTATTAAACAGATCTGATTTCACTTCAAGTTATGGTTGCAACAGCTACTGAAAGTTTGAACACATTCATGGCACTTTAAAACCAACCCAACGCTTTGATAATTTTACTTCCTTTGCAGAGGACACCTCTAAACTTTGTAGCAGCTATCATGCTGTGCAGAACTGTTACTTGTTAAATAATCAAGCATAAAAGAATTACATACCTCAACAATTCCAGTGCCTTCATACCTGGATAGTCATAATATGGCAGTGTGTGACAACTAATACAGCATATACTAGTCGTGTAAGAGATATCTGTACCTATCACAAAACACTACATGAACAGCTATGCAGCCAGAGTCTAAAATACTAAACCCCTCTTTGTGTGACTGTTTCTCTATTCTTGTGATCATACTTAAGTGAACTTCATCCCAATCGCATTCTGGTCAACTAACAGATAAGTACATACCTGCTTCAACACCAAGTTTGTTCCTGCATTGAGCACATGTTGCATTATGACCTGTGCTGTACATCATATGAAGTGAAGCAACACAAGCACAAACATTCTCATAAGTATTCTTCTCCACGTGTTCTTGGCAGAATGGAGATAAAGTATATTGCATGTGCAGAAACACAGTTTCTTAACCAACGTCTCATCTTTATTTCCGACAGACAAATCCTTTCTTTACCAAGTACAAAAAATGCACCAATTGCAATGAAGAATATTGCAAAAAGTGTATGAAATCCAAACGTTTTTCCCATCTTATTCTTCAGCTGGTATAATTTTTGTGGGCTCTCTTTTCGAATGATGGTAGTTTTGTTTCGTTACATTACATTTGGTTCATTTCGGTTACGTTTCTTTTCTACTTTCTTTTTGTTAAGTTTTATTACCTTAGATTGTGTATGGTTCATTTCGGTTACGTTTCTTTTCTGCTTTCCTTTTGTTACGTTTTTTACGTTACGTTGTGTATGGTTAGGTTCAGTTTCGTTTAATTACTTTACGTTTGGTTCGTTTTGGGTATGTTTCTTTTCTTCTTTCCTTTCTTTATGTTCTGTTACGTTAGAATGTGTAAGGTTAGGTTCGGTTTCGTTATGTTACGTTTGGTTCTGTTTCATTACATTCTGTTACGTTCACGGCACCCACCGGCACATTAAGGTATTTTCTCTATCCTCCCCTCAATCATTGTCTTTAACGTACACATCTCACCGTCGCCCCTCTTATCCCTTCAATCCTGTCCTCGCCCACAACATCACCGCTTGTGGCGTGTGCATTAACACGGATGAGGTTTTGTGTTCATTCATTGTGATATGCATGCCACAAGCAGATAAAATTACTAACTAACTACCATTATTCGAAAGGAGTTCCTTTTTGCGTTTAGTTTCCTTTGTGATCAACAAAAGGCTCTATGGTCTCCCCTCCACGGATTTGACCCCAACCAATCAACCTGTCAAAAAATAGCAGAATTAATCATAATTCATAAAATATAGTCTGATACACCAATTGGTTTCTTAGTTATACATTTTCTTATAGTTGTGCTGGTTCATATGATAGAAATGTTAATAAAAAATCATGTTAACTTAAAGTGGTAAAGGTCAGCATACATTACACCAAACTGAATGGAACAGATATGAAATGAAGGCGCAAAATATCAAAAACGCCTTAGTATCCGCAATGTTTCATAAGAAAAAGCTTGATTCATTGTTGGAATAAGCTTAGGATGCATGTGGGTCCCCAAAAATACTTCAAAATTTGAAACAGATTACTTAAATGTTCAAAAGAAATGCAATAATTTCTGTCAAACCAGTGACATGACAGTGTGCCATATTAAAATGACAATCAACCAACCTGCCAGAATTCTACTAGAATGATCTGTTTCCCTCCCATTTGGTATGGGGTAGTGCAGGGTAGATTTATTCATTTTAATAGGCACATGGCCTGTGGGAAAGTAGTGCTTTGGCTGTCTTCGGTTGGAGCCAGACTCTCTAAAATCCTTGATTATTCTGATCAACTGGTCAAGGATAACGCATGGAAGGAGACTTGAGACTGGATATACTTGGTACATTATTACTGACTTATATAATGCCATCAAACACAACACATTTAATAACCTAACATTGTATTTTGCATGTTTCAGTTCTTAACACAAGTCCACTTGGGTTTTAAATTATGTACTTTGATACCAGAAGTAGGTCCAGGACAACTGGAAGATGTAATGCAATTTTGGATTTAATAAATTTGTTGGTTGTGTTTAATGTCAATATATATATCACGTCTAATTTGTCACAGCACAAAGGGATGAATTTCCTAGAAACTAATGGTAAATTAAAATGTACCATACATGTAACAGAGAAGTAAAAACAAAAATGTGATGTTGTTCCTTTCCATGACATGAATGCAGAGGGGGGAGCATAGGTATAGCTCCACTTATTCTTAAGCTTGGCACTATAGGGAGGTGAGTGGTCAGCTTCATGCCCCAGCTGCTTGACCCCTGGGGAAAGGGTTGCTGGCACATGCTGATTATGAGGCTGGGTGAACCCCAGGGATGGAATGGATGATTTGGAGAAAATAAATACTTCTCACCCCTGCCAGGAAATGAACCCAGGATATTAAGACCAACCACTATAATATCCCAGCTCCCACTGAGAAAAATTAATCAGCTGTTAAGTTGATAATAAAAGGTAAAGTGATCCCGTTACAGGCCCGGTGTGGCCCAGAGGGTGGGTAGAGGTATAGCTCTACTCTTCCATGACCACGGCACTAGAAGGGGGTGAGTGGTCAGCGTCACGCCCCGGCCGCACTTTACCCCTGGGAAAGACCCGGTACCCATTGTACAGGAGGCTGGGTGGGCCCCAGGGACGGTCTGGATGGGCAGAAAATCTCGCCCCCACCGGGATTCAATCCCGGACCATCCAGCCTGTAGTCAGTCGCTATACCGACTGAGCTACCCAGCCCACGTTAAATTGATAATGGTTATTATTTATTTCAGGAAGACTGTAACATTTACATATTTAGAAAGGAAAATAATTAGGCATAAGACACATCTCTCTGCCAGATTGTATTATGCAGTCCATAGCCACATCTGTAAAATGTGTATATACCATAAAAATTACAACAATAATTTAGGCAGTTATGTGTATACCATTTACTGTTATTTTTCCATGTGCAGCCTGCAAACTAGCCCACAATAATGGGTGTGGCTCTTTGCCACAAAAAAGTTGCAGGCCCATGACCTATGACAGTTGACATCCATGGTAGCAGAACCATGTGACTGGGGGAGGGTGTTGTTGCTTGGCTGATTCTTTTATCATGGCTTACATTGGAAACTTGACCATTTGTGTCAGCTGCTGAATGCTACAGTAATTAACTATATACTGAATACCTACTTTTAGCCCACTCTGTGTATAATTAATTACGATTCCACACAGCAAAGAATAGTGCATTTTAGACTGTAACTGCTACTGAAAACTTCAAAAGGTAAAAATCACCAGATACTCATCAAATGTAAAGAAAACAAAGTACACATTGATGTCTCATGAACACATTGCATGATAAACTCATATCATAAAGAGAGCCTAAAAACCATTTAAAATGTGGCAAGGTTCATATATTTGGTAATGATAGAAACAAGAATTGCATTCATGATGAAATCAAAAGCAGATTAAATTCCAGGAATTCTGCCTATCAGGGTGGTCCAGAATCTTCTATCTATCTGCTACCCAAACACACAAAAGATTAAAACATAGAAAACAATAATTCTGCCCTTTGTTTTGATCTCCCATATCAGAGGAAGACACACAATAAGCATGTCTGAGAACAGGGTACAGACGGGAATATTTAGACCTAAGAGAGTGTGAAAATAACAGGTGGGTGCAGAAAACTGCATAATAAGGAGCTTCATTTGTACTCCTTGCCAAATATTGTGAGACTGGTTAGGCATGTGGAAGACATGAGAAAAGAGCAAGAATATACAAAGGCTTTCTTATGAAAATCTGAAGGAAAGAGATTAGATGAAAGACCTTGGCCCAGATTGGAATACCCATATACAAAACAGATGTTACAACAACAGAACAGGACTCCCCTTGCTCAGAATAGGCAACTGTGAACATCACAATGAACATCTGAGTTTTATATACTGCAACAAATTTGACTATTTTGATATTTTATTTTGGACTGGCTAGTCCTTGGTGGTATTTAAGCTAGATATTTCACATTCCATGCAAACCTACTGGCTGTTAGGTTTAATTACCTCCAGTGTTTCTCCACACGTCTACTGAGGGCAATTTTCTCCCCTATCTCTGTACAGACAGGGTTTGTAAGACTGATCTTTGCCAAGTCAGCTTTAGTTGCCAGCACTCTTCCTCCAGTTGACAAAGATCCTATGTTTACTAGCAGAACCTCATTCTTTGATAATTTTTGAACCTGTTATAAAAAGAACAGCTTATACAACCATAGTGAGTTAGACTGGAATACATGATCCAACATAACTTCATTAGCACAGTTTATTACAATTATAATTGTGAATCCAAATGATGTCAGTCTCAGTACAAATGCTAATATCCAAAGTGTTTAAAGCAATAACTTTAACCATTTGGCACCAGAATTAAATATCTGGGTTGCTCTGAAAATGCTGAGAATTTAAATGTCTGCCATTACATCACAGTTTCTGGGGAAACCTCAGCACTTTAAACTTGTACTGCAAGTCAACTGTGGTCAACATTCAGCATGGAAGGGTTAAGGCATGCAATTTTTTACTGAAATGTTTACATGAATCCTATCTAAAGCTACCAAAACCTGCAGACAGCACAAACTGACGACAATACCTTTGCTCCTTTCTTGTCACCTTCAGTTCTAACTCCCAACAATCGCTTCAAAAGATAATACGAAATCTCCAGCTCAATAAAGATCTTGGGTAGAGCCCCCACTGCACCCAGAACCTGGCCAACTAAACGATCAGCTCGGCACAGAGTCGGCTCAATCTTGGTGCCCACACCTAGAACAAGAAATATATTATTTACAGTTTATTCAGTGACATCATCAGTAAGCCTGGCTATTATGTATATATAGTGATGAAAAGTAGATTGGTATGTACTCGTAAATAGTGAAATATGGTGACGAAGCTCAGGACAAAGGGACCGTAATACTGCACTACCATATTGTATTTATCCGAATGCAAGACTCTAATCTACAACAACCCTCAAATAAAACATGTCTGCCAAGGGAAAATATATTTAGCCAAACCAAAGATGACCCCCAAAAATGAAATGTCTGTTGAATAAAGACAGACCAACTTGATGTCACTTGCTTTATTATTTCATTATTTAATGCTCAACTTGTTTCGGATGTTAATACAGCCATCCTCAGGAGCTTGCGGCTTATTTATTGAGTTATTTTAATGGGTTGT
>Ga0123357_10003851_pt1 | contig 17392 bp, 12 predicted proteins | sample TergutEmb28metaG_FD_89873 | JGI IMG/M metagenome (GOLD analysis project Ga0123357, IMG submission 89873) | Embiratermes neotenicus P4 segment gut microbial communities from Petit-Saut dam, French Guiana - Emb289 P4 | ecosystem: Host-associated > Arthropoda: Insects > Digestive system > Gut ... | reverse complement strand
CTTCTCGCTTGCGTTCACATTTCTATTCACCTATTGTCTATCCTGTTTATTCAATAACTCTAGAATAAAGTGTGCATTCATTAAATAAAAGAGGTGAGAATCAATTATTTGAATCGACGGGATTACAGCTTCCTCTACAGTGATCAATCGCGGGGTCGGAACACAGGACCCCTGGATCTGGGTCACTACAATTTCTTGCTGCTCTTCTGACAAAAGAATGCTGATAGCCAGAATTGTAAAAATTGAAGCTACTGCTTCACTTTTACTGTATAAATCGCCACACAAAACTAAACCAAACATAATTACAACTGCGACACACATGAAACAACTTTCTGCAGTCTTCAATTTCAGTACATTCACACAAAATATTTTCCACGGCCCTGCAAATTATATATGAAAGTGTAACAGAGGCCCAAATACAACAGGATGCTTCCTTCAAATGTTTAGTTTATCATCGTCGTTTTGTCCAGTGTAAATATTGAGGCCGGTAATCAACCATGTACTTCCGCAGACGGGATTTTAGGTCCTGGAAGTAACTATCTAGAACGTGAAAATGGGGAATTTGATACACTTGTTCCTCTTGTGTCAAATGTTTTAAGCTTCAACCTTTTACAACAAAGACGGTACTTACCACCTGTTTGACCATTAAACGTTCTGTATTTTTTCCACATGTTAATACGCTTCCCACAAAAGGGTGGGGACAGCGTAGTCATTATAGCCACTGGCCACGGGCTGGAAGGTCCGGGGATCGAATCACGGTGGGGGATAGATTTTTCCGCACCTGTTCAGACCTGTCCTGGGGGGTCCACCCAGTCTCCTGTACGCTGGGTACCGGGTAATTTTCGAGGATAAAGCGGCTGGCGCGTGGCGTTCACCACCCACCTCCATCTAGCGCCGAGGTTAAAGGAAGAATGCAGCTATACCTCTACCCCCCTCAGTGCCTTCATGCCAGGTTATAGGGCGAAATTTACTTTTGCTTTATGCCTCTCACAAGAAACAGCGATTCTTTCCCTCAACGGCATTAAACGGCTGTTCTTTGTTATGAAGGCGTAGTGTTCTATGAGGCATTAGTTATTGTTATTATTATTATTATTATTTATCGCCTTTATGCTGGGTTTTAACAATTATATATAAGTAGGCCCTATATACCTGAAGCAAATCATGTTTCCAGTTCAAAAACGAATTGTTTCTACCATGCTTCTAAGGTATACAATGCTGTAACTATTTTGTAGTTACAATTTACGGTGCATGTGATGTTATTTCCAGCGGTGAATGTTTTGTACTTTTACGTGCAGTGTCCAATATGGCTATTTTTTGCGGTTCCTTTATTTTCTGCTTTCCCGTATGCTGTTCGGATATATTTTTAATGATTCTGAGACAGTTTTAGCTACCCCTATTTTATACTGGTCTCACATTTGTTTTTTACAATCCACATGGGCTGTATTACTATTGTGAGGTTTGTATATTGTAGAATTTTTTCGGCTTCTTTCTTGACCACATTCCTGTTTCTTGAAATCGCACCACCTATTAGCATATATGTTCCTTTTTCATTATCACGGATTATGATGTCCGGTTTATTGTTAGGGGTGGTTCCGCCGTTTTGCACTTGTTGATTCCATAATATGAGCACCTTACCTTCAGGACTGGTTTCTACTGACTTTAGTAGAAGCTCGTATCAGTGTTCCTTGTATAATAATATTACCCCTCTTTCCTTGCATAGTGTAAAATGTAGCTGAACGCACACTCTGTTTCTTTATGTATGGCTCTTTTGCCAACATTGGGCATGCTGATATAATGTGTTTTCCTCTCTCGTCAAATTGTTGACATAGTTCATAATTGCTGTTTCTGTTTTCAGTATCTTTGTTGCATGACATTTGATTTGTAATGCCTGATCTGCTATTATTTCACTTCCAGTTTCTACTTTCAGATCTCCCCTCGACAGCCACAGAAACGTGTCTTCTTCACCAATAAGCTGTCTATCTATTCTTCTAATTTGCTGGCCATGCATTACTGTGCTTTCCCATTTTTTCTTTCAGGACTCTCCTAATCTTGCTTTTGTGTGTTGAATGCCTTCCTGTTTCACTGTTTTCATTTGACTGGTTCAAGTCTTCTACGACCTCCGTTGCTGCTTTTATCATCATCAAGAACTCGGAAGAGTTAGGTGAAGTGCCTGTTCCTAAACCCTCAAGGGGACGTTGGTCCCTCTGCTACTGTTTTAATTGTTTAATTTATTAGTACTATCTAAATTAACTTCAGGCGTCATCGCACGTACCACCTGAGGACCAGCAGTCCCCATTCGAACAGACAACAGGGACGGAATCAGGCATGTACACTAAGAATGGACAGTGAGGCATATTACGTGACCACACGTAGCGCAAATAGAAGAAGCCTGCTACGTACACAATCACATTTATCTTGGCTTGCCAGACAGACCATACTACCAACATAATCGCTCGCTATGTCGCAAGTAGTTAGCTGGTATGGGATGAGACTTGAGTCCCGTGGTACTAGAGATCTACTGTAAAGCCTCGGATTACTGAGTATAGAGCATTGAGGGAATGGTAGTGGCTGGGAAAAACCGAAAACTTCTCAGAAAATCTTCCCCTAAACTACCCTGGGGTTGAACCCGGGCCTATGCGGTCGGAAACTGGCGACTAACCGCCTGAGCCTGATTTTCCAAGAGCATTCTAAGTTAAGAGATCTGTAACTCTAAAATTTATTACCATACCTACAATCAATAAACAAATATGACATTTGAAAACCACTTCCTTATTTATTCCTTTTTTACCACGTTGCCACAGGTTAACTGAAATTTTTACTTCTCAGAACTGCCGCATGATGGACACACGAGGTGGCCGAAACATGATAGTAACTGAGGAATAAAGAAGGAAATGATGTGCACACAGCATATTCATGTACAAATTGTATGCTATCATAAGTACAACTGGGATGTATCGAATGGGTATATTCTGTAAGATTCTACGCAGTGAATTGTGGAAAATCACACAACCCTATTTATCACTGGTATATGGGCATAGCTCAGACGCTTAGTGCCGGCAGTTATTATTCCCATACTGGACCATACTCATCTATCACCCAAAGCTGGTGCACCAGTACCAATTACGACTGCAGTACCTAAGGACTCAGTCACGCCCCACACACAGATTTAGGCCTGCAACAATTATCAAACCACTACCCTTACATCATTCACATTTTATACAGCATTCTGCGGCCATACAACTACCATTCTTACTTACGATATTGCGCATGAAGGACCGTGTTCAAATCATTTACCTACAATGGCGAAGGGGCAGAAGAATCCCATGAAACGGCGTCATATCCCAGACGAAATCCGCCTTCAACCTTGCTCCCCATGACTACGACTTGTTATTAAACGCAATGTCTGTTTATTTAGCTGTATTTACTCGTAAACCATTCACTGAAAGTCCACCCACCCATTTGGAGGAGCGATACTACGAAAGGTTACGAATTTCTGTACCCACTTCGGTAGCGAATTGAATGAGATGTTTCACCACAAATCTAAACCATGTTCTAAGATTAATTAGTAATAACAGTGTACGTACTAAATCCGAGTAATAGGCACACTGGCTGATGTTCTGTATGCCTCTACACTACTGATTTGACAATAAACAGATGTTTCTACAAATAAAATTCCGGGCACGCTTTTCTTTAAGCAATGAAGTAATGTAAAACACACACAAACTAAAAGCATTCTTAGCTTTGTGTACCGTATTTAGTTAGTTCATGTGCCCCCCCTCCCCCCCCACGCTTCAAATGCTGGTGCCTAACATAAGGATCCGAAAATTGTCCATCAGACGAATAAGTAAGTAACATATTGATATCTGAAACCATCTGCAGTACAATCCAACTGATTCGTCACGTGGAAATGACAGAACAGACATTGAATGAAATCATTAATTAACGAACGATGGAAGCACTCTAAACATCAACACAAGACCCACCGTCAAGCTGACTACGAATTATTTTGCTGAACACGTCTTGGCACCCTTCAAGCCACATACTAATGATCAACATTTTTGCACTTGTTTAAAGTGATATTTGCGGGAATATGAAGTTTCAAAAAGTTACTTACCATATGAAGTCTTTGCAGTGGCTGCAGAATGTAGGCTGCTTGAAAAAACGTGGAATGAATTTATGGTCCTTCACGTTGTACACATTTTTCTTTTTCAGTGCTCCCTTTCTACCTCGGAGTCTCAGGCCAAAGACAGTATTCAAATCTCCCGAAGCATCATCGCTCACGTTCGTCTCCTCATCCGCCATGACTGCTAATGCCCGATGTCACTACGAAGGCAAACTGCCTGCGGCAGAACAGCGCTCTTTGAAGTATCGATGAGTTACAACGTAAATCAAGTTCAACCCCAAATCTGTTTATTAGAAACATAATTTGAAAATTCCTGAAAACGGATTATAAATTGTTAGACTAACTTTGTTTTGAAAATATAATGCATTTCAATTTTATGTTATATAACTGCAGACCTGTTTTCAGTAGTATATTACAACCAAGTGTAACCGGCTTGAAACAAAACCCGTATTGGGATTTTGTGAACGTGTAGTAACGACAAAGACGAAATTACCGTACGGACCGCAAGCTGAACAATATCATAGTTTAAAATGTATCTTGCAATATTATTTTCTCGATGACATATACCAGTGAGGGATAGAAATTGTAGTGATAATGAAAATGGAAACTGAAATTGGAATGGGAAGTTCAGTTGACGCATAAGGGACGTTGGCAAGATATTTATTTAGGCCTGAATAATGGAACTTCGAGACATTTACTATAACAAAGCCGAATACGTTGAAACGGTAATAATTGAAGGTTGAGGCTCGTATCTAACCTCAAAATAACCTACTTCTGCAACCTCTTGTATCGTGTTCAGTATGTGGGTATTCACTGTATAAATGTTTGTAATATGTAACTAACTTCAGTTGATGCCAGGTGATGAGTGGATTATTATTAATTCTGCCTACGTAAGATGACATTAACCAGCGTTTGAACTTGTGATTTGCAGGCATCAGGCAACAAGGTGAGCCGCCAGACAGTTCTGTGCGGATCGCAAAATATAGTATTGAGTGGCAAAGTAATAGTACAGTCGGATGCTATTATACGTGGAGACCTTGCTAATGTACGTGCTGGTCGGTATTGCATCATCAGCAAACATGCAGTTATTCGCCCACCATTCAAGAAATTCAGCAAAGGGTAAACTTCTATGTGCATGTAGTAGGGTGGTTGTATATTTATTTTCCTAGAACGTCCAACGCAGCTGTTTAGATTAGTGGCAAGAATATTTGCGCAACAGTCAAGCAGTTTGTTTAAAACTGTAGTTTACAGTGCAAGGGCTGGATAATCCACAGTGCAAATTCTGGCAGGGACAAGAGGTTGAACTCTTCTCTAAAATTTCCAGACTGGCTCTGTGTTCCAACCAGCCGCCAATTCAGTAGGTGCCAGGTTCTTTGCCTGGGGTGAAGGGGCTGGGTCATGATTGTTATCACTCATTCACCTCCATCTGCAGCCAAGGTTAAGATGAGTGGAACAATACTTTGTCTTCCCCTATGTGCCTTCATGGCATGGACAGGGACAACCTTGTTTACAGTGCATGAAGTTTGATTTATTATGATTTGTAGTTCCATAACTTTTTTCATGTACTGTACTTGTGGAGTGGAGTGACACTAGCGCCATTTAACGTAAGACTAGTTTTTTTTTTATTTTAAAAATGTATGCAACAATTGTTTTGGTGTGTTCCATAGTTTTTGAAGTCACATGATGACTACATACAGTGTGCATTTACCTTCCCACTTTAGACATAACTCTTGAACCACTTATGAAGAACTGCAAAGTCTGTGGAGATATTTGTGGTTTCTTGGATCATAATGCAGCACACTATGTAAGAACTGTAAACGAAAAGAACGAGTTTTCAAATCCTTTCTCTAACCATTCACATTGTTTGTGCCTAATCATTCACAAGTCACCCTACAATTAACAATACACAGTCTAAGATACAGGCAGCATTTTAAAATAAACTGCAGAGTAAGACATGTGCGCCTGCCACGCCCATTTTAGAAAGTACTTTCTCTGTCATTCACTTATCCAGCAGGTTGGTTCACCACCCCCTATTTCTGCTTGGAAATTGGAGCATTTATAGCTGAGTAATGATCTAGAAGTTGGATAGGGCATAGAGAAGCCAGTTCTTTGGCCACTGAGATTGCAATATTTATCACACTAAACTTTTTTCATCTCAGGTTGTGTAACATATTTACAAATCCCCACTGTTCGAGTGTCTGACACATTTACAGGGACTGATGTCACATGTGATTGCTTTATTCAGTGGCACAGTGCTATAACACACATGACACACACTCTAGTATTACCTGGGCATTTGTTACATAACTGAAGTTGGGCACATGGAACACTTGTAGACAAAACTCTGATGTGCATGTATGTGTGTGTGTGTGATTTCCATTTCAGTATCTTCTGTATGTACATAAAATGCATAACAAGATCATAAAATGTATTTATCTCAGTAATGACTATGAGTGAAAATTTATTCATTTCTCCTTGTGAAATAATATTTCTTTGTTAAAAGCTGCTGCTCTGTAAAAAAGTTATTAAATGAAAACAAATGCACAAATGGGCATTGGGAAGGAAACAGATGCTTTCCCATTGTTTTGAAATGTGTATGAAAAGGAGACCTCAATTATATTAAATTATGTTTTTAACAAAACATTGTTTTCTTCCAACTTTACTTTAATTGGATGTTACAGTTTCTGTTAGACCATCATGAGAAGGATTTGTCCATTGTGAAGATAATACAAAGCTTATGTTTATTTTCCAGTGTGGCATTCTTTCCCCTTCACATGGGTGATCACGTTTTTGTTGGTGAACATTCTGTAGTAAGTGCTGCAGTAGTTGGTTCATATGTATACATTGGAAAAAACTGCGTGATTGTAAGTATGAAAATGCAGTGCATGTTCTTATGACACTAGTATCATGCCCACTGAAAGTTCAGGAGAAAAATTTGTTGTGCGTTAAACTGGAACCCAAAAATTAAAAATCCTATTTTATGACATTTCATCACATGTACCCATTTAAGTCTCTCAGAGAATAATTTTTTTCTTTTATTCATCCTTTACCTTGTTTCTTTCTTCCTTCCTTCCTTCCTTCCCTCCTCCCCTCCATTTCTTCCAGGTTCCTTTCATCCTTCCTTTTTTCATGTTAAAACAATGCTGTGCTGTGTACAATGGCATTTTGATGTTATTCACTGAGATATACATCCTTTTTGAAGTCCCTTCAGAAATGTCTTCATAGAATTATGTGTCAAGTGTGTTAGATTCTGTAGTTCTTTCTGTGAAGTGCCAAACCTCAGTGTATGTGTCGAAGAACTGCAACACTGAGTGTACGTGTGTCTGTGATGTCATTTTTCCTTCTGAAGAAAATGTAGCCGATAAATATTTAAAAGCTAGTTGCTTGCAAAACACAATCACAGGATGTTACATGAGAAGCTCTCACAGCAGTGTGGATGAGGATTTGAGTCTTCTGGGATGTAACACTGTGTCCCTGAATAAGTAGAACCACTTATCCAATGACACAGCATCGCATCCAAGGAGAGTGAAGTCCTCATGTTTATAAGAGTTTTCAGTTTGGATTTATCTTAATCCTGCTGCATAATTTGTTTTGTACAGGGTCGCAGATGTGTTCTTAAGGACTGCTGTGTTATCGAAGATAACACAGTTCTACCACCTGAGACTGTGGTACCATCTTTTACGAAATATGGAGGTTCGCCTGGTGTCTGCACTGGGGAAGTGCCTGAATGTATGCAGGAATTAATGCTGGAATATACACGAAACTATTATCAGCATTTTCTGCCAGCACAATGAACAACTACTAATTTTGCTACTTTCTTTCATCACTATGTAAAACAGTTGATAGGACTGATACAGTGGTTTATTTTAGCCTGCTTCCTTTCCCAATTTCTTATTCCTGACATGCTCTCCAAACCATATTTCTTTTGCAGATATTGAAATCAGAATTACAAGTTTTACTATGATTCTTGTTATTTGTGCAATTATGTACTACTTTTTGAACCGACAGTCTTTGAACGGGTGCAAAAATTCAGTTGTTAAAAAATCATGTAACATGAGTGTATTCAGCTGTGATATGAATAAAAAATGGAACAAATTGGAAATGATTAAATGTACTCAAAGTTGGTATAAAAGAAAAAAGTAAAGTGCACCCTTGGTCAGGCACTGAGGCTCTGTAGAGGCCATACATCCCATAGGGGGAGTAGAGGTATAGCTCTACTCTTTCTTGACCACGGCACTAGAAGGGGGTGAGGGGTCAGTGTCATGCCTCAGCCAATCTTTACCCCCGGGAAAGACCGGTACCCATTGTAGAAGAGGCTGGGTGGGCCCCAGGGCTGGTCTGGACAGGTGCGGAAAATCTCGCCCCCACCGGGATTTGGTCCCCAGACTGTCCAGCACATAGCCAGTCGCTATACCAACTACGCTATCCAGCCCATCAAAGTTGGTATAGAAGACACAAAATAACTTGACTCTTCGTTGTTGGTCAGGCTCTTACTATTCTCAAGACCTTCACATATTTTAAACAACAGTATTTATAACATATTTAAATAAAATTTCTGAAAATATTTTGCACCAGCTGCCTCTAACATATGTAGGTACCATCTGTTAACTATTGACTGAAGTCATACATTTACTTTGTACCACTTTGCTGGGCAAGAATATCTTACTTTTTGCCTTTGGGCCATTTTTTTACTTTACAGTGCTTGTGTACATTATACATATTTCTCTCACATATCAGTTTCTGAGAATATAAAAAATACTAATGCTGCACTGTTTGTGTTTAAAAATTATATAATTTTTCAACATACATTTTAATTATTTATTCAGTTCATATAAAACACAGGTGCTTTGTGTTGAGCATTCTGCATTTATTTGTAAGTTATGTTATATGCCAGATGGATAGTGTTCAGAATGAATAAAGTACTTATGTAATACCAGAGCCTAAGGTTTAGTAAAAAATGTGAAGGCACAGTTCAGGGAATGCTGTGTGCTAGTAAAGTAAAGATAATGTTGGGATTATTTAACTGAATCAGTTTATGTGATTGTAATTGGGTGTTTAAATTGGCATTTGAATTGAGGCAAAGCCTGATGACTGTTCTTTTTCATCATAACCCAGAACTGTGCAGATGTACATTTTGAAATGTTATTAGAATATTGTCAGTACAATATTTTGGGTAAAATCAGTGGTAGTACTTTAAAGGAGATAAACCGAATTATCTTAACGATCATTCCATATCCAAAAAGTCAGTCCCTAATTACAAGTTTGTACAGTACTGTTAAGGTGCAGCTCTGCAGGGTAGAAAAGGAATCTTCTAAACTGTAAGTGAATTGCCAAAGACCAGGTTTGAGTGATTAGAGCTTAAGAACTTTTATAGGTTAAGTCATTTTGCCAAACATTAAATATGGGCAAAATATTTAAAAAAAATTAGAGTTATGGCAGCTGGTCTCATGACTAATAGCAACTTAATGGTCACCTCACAAATGACAGCAGAGCTAACCATGATACCATAATGTCAGTCCCCACTAGCACTCTTGGCTATTCATATCGTGGTCTTCTGGGTTATGACACCAAACAATCTGGTAGGTTGGTACTGGAGTTTCCAAGGAATATATTGCCAGAATCTTCTGGGTAGCTGGAGATGGCACATTCCTTTAAAATGTTGGTAACCATATACCAGACTAACATTGTTATAACCCTGTAGACCACAACTTGAATCTTTGCCACTAAAAAAAAACCCTCAAATTCTGTACTGCTGCATGTTCTTTTAGGCAGACAGCAACTACAGTTATATGCAAATTTATTGCATCTCAAGGTTCCAGATGGTCGGAAGTTGTTCTAGCGATGGTGGTTCTGTAAAAACAGCTTCAATTGGTGGTGATACTTTCCAAGGTCTTGTAATGAGGCATGTATCATCACCTGCAAAAATGTGACAATTTTTGCCATGAAAGAAACATTTCTTCAATAGTTTATGGCAATGACAACTCCAACACAGGAGAAACTAATGGCGTAGTAACATCTCACCCAACACAGTTTTGCCCAGTGTGATTTTAACAATACACAGTTGAAAATAATTAAATGTATGACAAAAAAGACCCAGATGCTGAAAAATTAAAATACATTCGCATAAGCAGGATGTTTACTCAAATGCCACAGGTGCTGGCAGTGTGACTAACCTAAACACTGTACATGTTCAATGTCCAAAAATGGTGGGTAGGGTCCATAAGCATCTGCATTCACATAACCCAAGTTTTCCCATAAGTAGCTCATTCAACAGGTTTGCCCTTGTCATAATCACTTCCCCTACCCTGGTTTGATGAGGGATCATTGCATGTGATAACACCCGAATCCTCAAATTGCCTGTATAAGATAGTAAAATCAATTATTCTCTAAATTAAATGGATGAAAACATCATAAAGACAGTATTACATAAAATTTTAAAATTTGTGACCAAATCACAGTGATATTGTGGCTACTTTTGGAAATCTTCCTGCCTTTTACATGATAAAAGTGACAGAACATCATGTTAGAGGCTTTACTTAGTAGTATAAAAGCCTCGCACAAATTACTGTGATTAGTCTGGATTAAAAATGAAGTCATGGTCATGATACATTTCAAGTCACACTATAACTAATGCTGCATGAAGCGAATGACTTACCGAGCCACCTGGTTGCAAGGACACGTCTCTGATGGGATGATGATGAATTACCGGCAGCGCCATGCACAGTTCTCATGTGAAACACAACACAATCTCCTGGCTGCAAATCCAGAATCATTTCTTACTTGACTGTATTATTATTATTACTACATTGTGGATTAAATTTCAGGTACCAACAGCACTATGACTTCATAAGCTCACATTTTACCTTAAGAAAGAAATGTGGGGTAAAGAAATAGTGGAAACATTGAATGTTATTATAGATTAATGACATGACAGATGAATTTAGAGTACAGATATAAATGGTGACAATGTCAATATAATAAATGAAAATTGTAACCCCAAAGCAACTCTGAGTTGTAGCCTGCAAGGACAAAGAAATGGAAGTCATTTAGTGATGGATTGAATGAAGGCAGTTTTAATGAAATGGGACATGCCACTGGGCCCAATTTAACCCTTTAAATGCCGAGTTAAATCCCATCTGCCATTTCCTGGCATTATTAGGAGCTCAACATATTCTACACATTAGCAGGATAAGGGTTAATGGAGTATACCCCGTTGTGTTTGTGGATCATTCAAAACAAATTATATACTGTCCATCGAATACAATTACTGTTCTTTATTTTAGTAGTTGTATTCGACAGACAGTAAGCAATTTGTCTTGATTGAACCTAACGCTGAGAGTTTATGGTGTTTGTGATGAAAGCAACGTGTATGAAACAGGAAGGAGATGTAGAATGCGTGGGTGAATGAGAAATTCATACATACATGCTTTGGTTGGAATATAAAGGGCAGGGACCACTTGGAAGAACAAGGCATTGCATGGAAAGAGAATATGCCAATCAGAGATTAATATTGCTACACAAAACTGGAAGTATGTTCTTGGAAGTTTCAGTCGCCCAATGTCGACATAGCTAAACAGAATTTTATTCCCCCCTGACTGGCACAAATGATGGTTGTATTACTACTGCACATTATGATTATTGTGGTTTTATCACTTGGGTCACTGTTGCACAAATACGAATGGAGACTGAAATTATTCAGGATTTGATTTCTGGCAGATATGTTGCAAATTCTCTTTGCTGTCATACCCAGATCAAACCTTTGATCCATCCAGCTTACAGATGTCATAAAAAGATAATTGGGCAGTCTACATTGAACAGGTATCAAAGCAGTGTTAAAAGTTTGTGATGATGCTATGTTGCCATTACAATCACTGGTTTCTGGGCTTTGTCCATTATCTGGTATTCAGAGTAAAGCACAATGTTTCAGAAACTAAATCTTCTTCCCTTTGCAAATTAAAAGACTTGGAAGTACCAGTTTGCATGCATCTATGATAAAGAGCCACTCTCAGTCAGGTGACTCCAGAGGGACAGTTTGCCCCTGTTCATTATTTTTGTCCTTTCCAGGTCATAATTAAAATATCTACAGTGCAAGATGTAAGGTTTTTGTGAATGCTAAGACCGCACTCTCGTGGGATGTGTTATGTATTCTGACAGATGTTCAGTGTATCCTAATGAATGAGGAAGTAATGTAATTCTAAGATTGTATTAGATTACCAACAAAACCTCTTACCTCCATGGCCCACTGAAGTATGTGATACTTGCCAGAATCTATATCCTTGACTGGCACACTCTCATACAGATCAATGGGAAAATCTGATATATAGTCATTCTCTGTAGCAAATTTCCGTGGTATGAACCACCTTCCCCAGCGATGAGAACCAGAAACCAACCGGAGAGAATTGTTCAATGAAACTGGATCAACAGGCATCCATATTGAGCATACCTGAAATAAAAGCAATGATGTGTCATTTCTGAGAAGTAAGAAGGCTTTCTACCAGAGATTTGAGGTTCTCAGGCCACATTTATTATGAATAAGCACTGTTTCGAAGATTGATGAGAGTTGTTTCCCTGAAATGAACACACATTAGGAGTTAATGTCTGTATGTATAATTTCCAAAGCCTTGCACAATTGTGGAGAAGTTTGATGTTGGGGATCAGGCCTACATAATATTGTCAATATATTCTGAACTTGTCAGTTATATCCAGCACTGCACATGAAGCCCTAAGTAAGTTTTATCAAATTACTATAAAGAAAATTTGTTGTAATGAAAATAGTTTACAACATGTACTGTACGTCTTATTAATAGCTATACCTTTTATTTTAAACGTTTGTAATATGCTAAACATTGAGCAAAATATAAGGGCAGACAATTTATGACTTCAAAATGCAGTTTATTTGCAGCAAAGGGACATTATGGTGTATAATGTACACCACATAGCAAGGATTGCAATTACAAAATACAGTATATACTGTCCTAGAATAGACTTTTTCCCTGTTTTTGTTTTTCTGATTTGATGACCATATGATTGTGATATTTTAGGTTACTATGGTACAGAAACTTCAGATTACAGTCTCCTCATATGTGATGCTTTGAGGTCTAGTAGAAGTGTATGTATGTTTTAGAGGAACCTTCTGCCCAGAGCAGATAAAGATGAGGTAGACACTATTAGATGGAAATGAAGGCAGGGGGTTCTGCCACCATGTTTGTATGTACTTATCAAACTATGCATATGGTGTCACAGTCTAGAACATCATATTATTAAAGTCAGGAATTGTATAATTTACCTTATCACCATTTATGGGATAATAAGACTGATCGTGGTGCCATGGTGTTGGCTTCTCTGTGCCTGGCTCCTTATTCAGCACATGTTCATGGTAAAATTTTACCCACTGAAACACACACAAATATAATAAAATATGACCCAAAATAGCATATAAAATTTGTGTTAGTTATTTCAAGAATTAATATTGTGTGAATAAATGACACTGTAAAAGCTACTTTAGTGAAAGTATGCTTTATTCACTGGATCTGGCACTTAGGGCAATATTTACAGTTTCAACAAATAATTTCTGCATGAAGAATCAAAGTGTGCTAATGAAATCTATTTCAACACTTTTAATCCACTTTAATTAAGTGTTTCTGCATTCGATTGCAGAAAGAAGGGAAAAATCACAGACCATGTGGTCCTAGACAGGTATTTCTATATATCACTGTTTCTGTTAAATGTCACAGAAAACACATGGGATGTAAGCAGTTAATTAACTGACCTTAGAACACATGAGAGTCCCTGCCAATTCTGCTGCTGGGGAATTATGGACATACTCCTGGAATTCTGGAATTTTCTTCCAGTTGCAATAGTCATTGAAGTACGTTCCACTCGAAGTACCTTCCTGAAATTTTATTGCATTAAGGTATATCTTGTCTTCTGATGGGCTGTATGGGATATGCACATTAGAAAAATCTACAGCACAGAGTTTGAAAGGAATCAGTGTTAAGATAAAATTGAGAGACAGGGAGAGGGGGAAAAGGGGGTTTGCAATAAAAATCTCTGGACTAGAGATACACCCTGACAGACAACCCAAACAAAAACTAAAAGTATTTACCAGTATTTTACTGTGGCCATATCAGTAAGTCCCATGAATCAACTTCTCACGTCTCCCTTATGTTCCTAGGTGCATCAGACCCGAAAGGGCTCAAACCCTTATTACTATTCTATTCTATTCTCCCTTGTGTTATTATGCTTGCTCTCCATTATATTCTCTTTCAGTTATGGCCAATCCATTCATATGAATGATGGTAATACATACATAAATACCTACATACATATATACATACATATATACATTCCATAGATCCCTGAGGCTGTCACAAGACAATAGGATGTGGAACATGTCATAAGCATACAAAACATATAAAATTATTACAGTGTAAGGATTTACACAGTCATATAAGTCAGTAATACATAACATCTGTAGATGCAAAAATTTCATCCACAGAGTAAAAGGAGTGTGCACATAAAAAATTTTTTAGGACTACTTTAAACTGTGGCTTTTCATTCTTAAGGCTTGTAATACTTCATGGTAAGTTGTTAAAAATTCTGATCCCAGGGTATGATGCGCCTTTCTGAAAACAGGACAGGTTAGCAACAGGTCTATGTAGATGGTGTTTATTTCTTGTATTTATACTATGTACTGATGAGTTGGTCTGAAATTTTTCCTCATTTCAAATTTAAAAAACTCATCAATGAGTATATATATTGGCTTGGGGCTGTTGGAATCTCTAATTTTTTTAATAGCTTTCTACATGAAGTTCTAGGGTGTGCACCCTTCATAATTCTTATTATTCTCTTCTGCAAAGTGAATATCTTCCTACTGTCTGAGGAATTTCCCCAGAGAATTATTCCATAACTCACAATAGAGTGAAAATAAGCAAAGCAAATTGATCTCAAAGTATCATTATAACAGATATGATACATTTGTCTAACCATATAACATGCTACACTTAGCTTAGGAATTATTTGTTCAATGTGGTTCTTCCAATTAAGGTTAGTGTCAATTTGTATACCATGAAATTTTAAATTTACTACTTCTTCAATACACTTATCCTTATTACTAATGGTCAATGCACAGTATGGTTGATTTATTGTTACAAATCTCATTATATTTGTTTTTTCCAAGTTTAAAACTAACATGTTAGCTGAAAACCTTTCAATCAATTGTGTTAAAACTAGGTTTGCTGATGTAGAGAAATCTATAAAATTTATATTAGAGATTATAACACTAGTGTCAGCAGCAAATAATATTGGTTCTGCGAGGGAATTTATCTGCAATGCAATAGTAACTTTAACAAGTAACCAATGGCATAACATGGGGCAGATAGAAAATGCCCCCTCAGGATTTTTTCTACTGAAGAATAGCATAGTCAGTCAAGAATATGTGCATTTAGGGTGACAGTGGCAGAAATGGGTGTATGTATGTATGTTAAGGACTAGTTCAATTGAATGTTCCTCATCTTTCTAATTTGACTCCTTCATAAATTAAACTTCCTAATACCCACGGTCAATTTTACCCCCTTCCCACCAATTTCATTAGCCAAGTTACGCCTATGCGAGTAACAAATGCATTCAGATGGTTAACACAGACCGGGGGTGATGGTGGGGAAGAAACAGTAGACAAAGAAAGGGAACCCTCAAGCAGCAGCAACCATGCCTTCCATGGGACTTCTTTCCATAGCCTAAGTACATTCAAAAATATTTCATCACTCATCTGTCAAAAAGGTGGGGGTAATGAGTCTTAAGATTTTAAATAAAAATGCACCAATTAACAGCTTTCACTCACTTTGAGCCACTCTGCATACTTGCTTGGCTCCTGAAAGTTGCGCTGGATCCCTCGTTGCACTACCTCCACCCAGTAAGCAGAAAACACACCCCTCAAAACTACAGCTCCATCTTCATTGAAACGTCTTACTAATTCGGGTGTTATAACTGATTTTCCGCCACTCATCTTTGTACACAGCTGTCACAGAGTTATTTATTACACTGTGCATAACTGCAATTACAGTAACTCTTAATTCCATAATGAGAGTTTGGTGTCAAGTGTTTTATGCAAATTTTAACAGAGAACAGAAACTGTCTTCAGAATGCTGTGTTAAGTTACATATAACAGATGGACACACTCTACAAACTAAGTAGCACTAAATGCCTTTATTGTTCATAGAATGATAACAGTTAACTAACTAGGTACATTTAATACTTCAAATGATGTGAATGCTTTCATTTTCATACAATATACACATGCACTTGTGCACATGTGGACAATTTACACTGTTGCAATATGAACTAAGATGGTAATCATAGGAACTTGGTAAGGCAGAGTCTGTTAGTGCATCATCCTCACACGAGAGGGTGCTGTTAAGTCCTTAGCCCGACCAGGAAGGAAACAAGCTATAGCGAACAAACTCGGGATTTATTCAACATACTCCCCACGAAGTTCAATACACTTCTTAGCCCGTTGCTCTAACTTTAGCAAGCCACTAAATAAAAAATCAGAAGAGTGTCCGTCCAACTAGGCCACCGCGGCAGCAATGACCTCCGCGTCGGACGAAAAATGGCGAACTTTCAATTGTTTTTTTCAGTCCAGGGAACAGGTGGTGGTCCGACGGGGCAAGATCCGGAGAATAGGGTGGGTGATCAAGACAATGGAAGCCCAGGTAAGCCAGTTTCTTCTGGGTTGCAAGTGCCCAGGGAGCCGGAGCATTGTCGTGCAAGAACAAGACCTCCTTGGTGACCTTCCCGCGGCGTTTTATCTTCAAAATGTCCTTCAATTGCACCAGAAGAGATGAGTAATACTCCGCGTTGATAGTTCGGCCCTTTGGAAGATAATCAATGAGGAGGATGCCGTCTTGATCCCAAGAAATCGAGGCGAGAACTTTTCCAGCGGATTTTTGCACTCGGAATTTTTTGGGGCGGGGTGAGCCGCTATGCTGCCACTCCAGTGATTGTTGCTTTGTCTCCTGGCCATAGTGATATAACCAGGTTTCGTCCATGGTCACCAATCGCGACAAGAAATCATTTGGATCGCGCCGAAAAAATTCCAAAGTTGCTTAGACGACTGGCACCTTTGACGTGTTTGATTCGGGACCCACTTCGCGGAGAGCTTCCGCATGTCCAAATCTTCATGATTGATGGACCCAACCCGCTCACGTGAGATGCCCAGTTGCTCAGCTATTGATTTAGCCGAAATCCGGCGGTCTTCCAAGATTAGTTCGT
>Ga0123357_10003850_pt1 | contig 17392 bp, 19 predicted proteins | sample TergutEmb28metaG_FD_89873 | JGI IMG/M metagenome (GOLD analysis project Ga0123357, IMG submission 89873) | Embiratermes neotenicus P4 segment gut microbial communities from Petit-Saut dam, French Guiana - Emb289 P4 | ecosystem: Host-associated > Arthropoda: Insects > Digestive system > Gut ... | reverse complement strand
CATCCTCCTCCCCCTACTACCCCCACCTACCACCACCCACTACCACCACCACCGCCCCCGCCGCCCCCCGCCGCCCCCCGCCGCCCCCCGCCGGTGCTGCTAGCAAAAGCGTGTAGAATGGAAGCCTATATATTTTGACACGCGGGTACGAGATTTGTTATATAAAGTACGGGTTTCTTTTCGGCTAACATTAGGACCATTGTGTAACTATGAGATTACTTCTTTCTTTGTATTAAATATATTAGTTCCCATATTTCATCCAGGCATCTGTGCCCGACAGTACATTACTGCCTGGACTTTGCAGAGCTCCCCTCTCCCATTCGTATGTTCCTCCTCAGCACGCGCTTCTTCGTGAAGGGAATTTTGCTTGAAATCCTTAAAACATGCGCATCGAAAGAGTTAAATCCTCAGCACACAGACGAACTAAATACTCTTTTTCGTAATTCATCCATCATGTTTTCTTTACGGCCCACTTGGTATTTATATTACTTAAGTGACAGTCGCTGGCAGTCACTTAATTAAATTTAATACGGAACTTCCACCACAAATAAGACGTCCTATTGTAGTGAGTCCCGTGCCTATCTCCCTTAATAAGTAAATAACTGAAATTGTTAAGTTTATTCTTGGAGTGTTCATTGTCTGCTTGTCAGCCTTCACGTTCTCCGAATCTGTAACGCAGAACACGAGACCCAGAAAAGATGATAAACATTGAAGTGGTTTCTCTTGAAAGACTACCTTATTGATCTCTTTCTAAATTAAGCTCGGGAGTACAAAAAGCTCAAACGTCAGGTACACAAACTACCCTACTTCTTCCAAACGGTCTGGGCTGAATTGTCACGTAGCTCCTCGGTTGCCAGTACAAGTAGACCTGGCGATGCTAAGCTACAGGTACGAATACATTACAGTTTACAGTAAAAACAGAACACACAGTTCTGCACGGTCACGCTATTCACTAAATACTAGGAGAGCCGAAATATGCTAATCTTACCTTAAATCTGAGAGGTCCCACAGGAGCCTTACAGTACGGAATCCCCTGGAAACTGAAGTATGTTGCTCCATTCATGGCTGTTACTTTCTTTCCTCTCAACTCGCCCTGAGCGACGGTGACCGTTACAGTGTCCGACATTTGTGGTTTTCTCTTGTCAGTCAGAGATCAAAAGAGTGTTACACAGCAAACGATGAAACACGAAGTTAAATGCAGTTGTCGACATAAACCTGAGCAGCAATGTGGCTAAGCTATCGCTCTCTGTGCAGCATTTAAGAGCGCAGCAGTTGTGATGTGAGTGACAGGCTACATGACATGCCGTCGCGGAAAAACCATGCGCCAATCCGCTTTTTAAAACGCAATGTCAAGAAGGGTTGCGCAAATCCTGCGCAACATTTTGTACGAAGCCGCATAACCGTGGTCGGTTACACTGGACAACAAATTTTTACTGACGTTATGCGTCTGAGGTAATAGTAGCCATTTCTTGTTAATTTCGTGGCGTTGAGCACGAATGTGGCAATGAAAAGTCAAAATTGGCTACGGTTTCTAAGAAATCTGCAAACGTTTATTATGTATATTTAAGAAATATGTCCATCGGCATTTAACGATAAAAGTCCGCTTCTACTTGTGACTTCGCTTTGCCTGTCGTTTGTGTCCGTAGTGATGTTTGCGTTAATTAAACATATCTACTAAAAATGATATACGTTGAAAGATTTCAAAATATTGCTTCGTATTGCATCAGGCCATCATGCACACCACACCCATTTAACTCCTGTTTCATAAATACCGCAAAGTGATCCCAGCAGTGTTAATCCAGCATTAGTGACGCATCGTAACTGTATTAATAATGCAGATAACTTTTGTTACATTAGCGGTGAAGTGACGTTTGCAAGGCAAAGAAAGGCCATCACAGCGTTAGTGAAAAAGGCGTATCATTTGTATTTCGGAAGCAAGATCGGCGACCAAGATAAATCCTGGGTTTCGCACATATGCTGCCATAAATGTGCAACAAATCTTTCGGAGTGGCTGAATGCAAAATACATATATGCGATGCCGTTTGCTGTTCCAATAGTTTGGAGGGAGCAAAGTAATCACACAACTGACAGCTAATTCTGTATGTTGTCACTTGTTTCTGGAGGTATCACGAAGAAAAAGAAGTGGACAATAGTGTATCCGAATGTACCATCTGCTCTCCGTCCAGTTCTGCACGGCGAAGGAATTTCCATTCCCGAACCTCCGAAAGAATTTACCATCCATTCAGACGACGACTACGAAGGCGAGTCGACCTCCGGTTCTCCTGAGCCGCCGGCGTCTACTGAACCACACGTCACCCACGGTAGGTCTTCTGCGCCACAGCCACACATTCTCACACAGGACGAACTGAACGATCTTGTTCGCGATTTGGAGCTGTCCAAGAGCAAAACAGACTTACTGGGATCAAGACTTAAACACTGGAATCTTCTCGAGAAAAATGTCCGAATTTCTTCGTTTCGCAGTCGCCATCAGCAGTTGGTGCCTTTCTTCAGAAAGGAATATGACCCTGTGTTCTGCTACGATGTAGATGGCCTGATGAATGCCCTCGGAATCAAACATGACTCCCATGAATGGCGACTAATTATAGACTCTTCGAAACTGTGTCTGAAGGCGGTGTTGCTGCATAATGGAAACCAGCATCCATCCATTCCAGTCGGACACGCTGTCCGCATGAAAGAAACCTATGAAAACCTCAAGCATCTGCTGAATAAACTTGAATACAGCAAGTATGGCTGGCATATTTGTGGTGACCTGAAGGTAGTGTCTCTGTTGATGAGTCTCCAACTGGGATGTACGAAGTACTGCTGTTTTTTATGTGAATGGGACAGACGAGCAAAGACTTTGCATTACCTGAAGAGAGACTGGCCTCAGAGGAAATCTCTGAAGGTCGGATAGAAGAATGTGCAACACCCAGCATTGGCAGAATGGCACAAAATCCTGCTACCGCCCCTACACATCAACCTCGGTCTGATGAAAAACTTCGTCAAAGCCATGGACCGGACTGGATCGGCGTTCACGTATCTGGCTGAGAAATTCCCTCGATTCAGCGAAGCGAAAATTAAGAGCAGGGTTTTGTGGGTCCTCAGATCCGCAAGCTCTTCAGAGACGACTTGTTCAACAACCTACTACAGGGTGACGAGAAAAAAGCTTGGGACGCGTTTCGTCTGGTGTCAACTAACTTTCTCGGGAATATCAGGGCAGAACACTACAAGGAACTGATTGAGAACATATCACTGCATCACAAACTTGGTTGCAATATGTCCTTAAAGATATACATGCTTCATTCTCACTTGGATTTCTTCCCCGACAACTGCGATATGTTTACTGATGAGCACAGTGAAAGTTTCATGAGGAAACTGCAACGATGGAGAAACGCTATCAGGAAAATTGGTCCACTTCCATGTTGGCTGACTACTGTTGCACGCTCTTCAGAACTGTTCCTGAGCAGCTACACAAGCGACAGGCAAAGCGAAGCGGCAAGTAGAAGCGGACTTTCATCGTTGCATGTCTGATGTACATATTTCTTAAATATATAATAACCGTTTGCTGATTTCTTAGAAACCGTAGCCAATTTTGAGCTTTCATTGTCATATTTGTGCTCAGCGCCTCGAAATTAATAAGAAATGGATACTATTACCTCAGAAGCATAACGTCAGTAAAAATTTGTTGAACTGAACTTGCTTCGTGCCACTATTCTGACACCCAGAATTTTTAGGTGACTACAAGATTTTTTTAAACACCTGTGGATCTTTGGTGTTTGGACCAATTAGCACTGCTTATGTTTATTCGAGACGTCCTGAGTTCGTCTCTTGACAGAGTGTAATGAGGAAGTACAGTAGGTACGATAAAGTAAGAAATTGAAATGAGAAAGTTGTCCATATTCCACATCCATATTCTACTTCTAGGACACATTATACCACATGTTGTCACCTAAGTTGTTTATGTAACCTTTTATTCTTGCATTATTGAATGCTATGTGTCTGTGACCACTGCGACGTGTTTATTGAACACCTTAAAGGATTAGAGGGTTGTCCAATCACGCAACGAATGATCTTCATCAGACGGCGTATGATCAACATTTGGCAGCGTACATTTCTACGTCTTTTACTGTCGTCTATCATCTCACTTCGAAGTCAACGCCAAAAACCCGAGGGTGACCAGGCGTTGCGACCAGGCGTAGATCGGCGTTAATCTAAGTGTCCGGGAAAGGCTCCGGGACACACCGCGTAGACATCTTAGGGCTTCCGAGTAAGCACTGGCCAACCTAAGACCTGCCGGAGGGACCTCTACTAATATCGTCTTCATCCTTTAGCAGCTACGCCACGAGTCTGGTACCTGTGTCCTGTGTCCTAAAGAGAGGGTGGCGTTGTCAGCTCCGAGGAGTAGTCTCCCGTCTATCCTTCACCAGGTAAGCAGTAATTCGGAAGGCAATACACTGCATCATGTCTGAGAGCAGTAGGGACGAACCCCATTCAAGTAGGTACATATCGGTCCCAAAAGCTGTGCAGTTAGTACCTAAACCTTTCAATGGGAATCCTCTTGAATTGAGAGAATTTATTCAGAATGTAGGAGCTACTTATGAAGTTGTAGAACCCTCAAACCATAACTTGCTCTTTACGTTTGTGTGTGCAAAGATTGGAGGAGAGGCTAAAACTAAGTTACTATCTCGAACGCATGTATATACATGGGAACAAGTAAGAGCGATTTTGACGGAAAATTACGGCGTGAGGCGAAACTTGATCATTTTAAACACAGAGCTTTTAAACGTAAGCAGGGTCAGGCTGAAGCTGTTAGTTAATGGGGCGTGAGAATGGACACGGTGTTTGGGGATTTACAGCGTGCTGCGCGTAAACATATGGAGGATCTTGCGTGGACAAATGAAAAACACGAAGGTGGCGGCGACATTATAGATGTGTTTCATACTAGGTTTGTATGATGACCGCATTAAGACAATGGTTAAATCGAAAGGAGATTAAATACACATATGGCAGAACTTGTAGAAGTTGCGTTGGAAGAAGAAAGTGCCATAAAGTCAGAAAGGGTTTTCAAACGAAACATTCCTGAAAAGGGCCAGTTCGGGAACCAGGGAATTAGAAATGTACCAAGGAAACAAAATGAGCGTTATGAGCGTAGAGAAGTCCGAGTAGCTACTGCAGTGTGTTATCGATGTAAGAAGAAGGGATATATTTCGCGTAATTGCAGAGAGCTTCCCTTGAGCGTCGGGGAAGGACATGTTACGAAGGGCCACGACTATCGTAACATAACGGGAAACGGGCAGAGGGGCTGCCTGGGCAACCGGGGGTAGACGTACCCCCACGATGTTGCGAGGATGACACAAAGAAATCTGCAGATTCACGGCTTGCCGTAGTCATCGAAGTTTATAATGAGAGCATTTCCCCAGAAATAACCTCGAGAGCGTGGAGTATAAATCAGGCGGATGACAAGAGATGTTATCAATTTCAAGAGTAACTGTAGAGCATAATAATGGAGGATTATTCTAGTTGCCATATACATCCAAATACAATGTAAGTTCTGACTTGTGTAGTTATTAGGTTCATCTTCCCTTTGTTATATACGTAGTATGTGAACAATTTACCAACGGTATGGCAAATGCACTGATAGACACAGTGTCTCAAGTGTCGTTAGTTACAGAAATTGGCCTAGTCCGAGGATCAAAGATTAAGAGGCGTGTATTAAGAGTTCGTGGCATAACTGGCAATGTAATTGAGACACAAGGACAAATTGATTTATGTATAGGAGAAACGTCTCCTCGTGGATTTGTGGTGGTGGAGAATTTACCTATGAATTGTGAGATATTATTAAGATAGAATTGGCTGGAGAGATTCGGTTATCGATTTCAAATACCTAATTTAGGTATTAATCTTCCACCCTATTCGGAAACTCTGGTGCGAATTCTAACTACTGAAAAAGGAAGTCGGTTAGTAGAAGCGCAGGAATTGCGAGAGAATATTTTTGGTGCGTCAAGTGTAGTAGAGTATGTTGACTCTTCATTTATTTGTTTAATAATAAATTAGCAATTCTACAGATGAAATTTTAAAGAAGTTCCCGCGAACACAAGAATTATCTACGCTTAGTGGTAGATTTCATGTGAAAAAGAGAATCGCAGGTGCGAAATCAAGTATTACAAGCACAATTAAGATTAGCCCATATACAAGGTGAACAGCAGATTAGACAAGTCTATGCAGAATATATGGATGTTTTTACATTACCCGGTGACAAATTGATAAATACGTCAGCCATTAAGCACTGTATCCCAACTCTGACGATCCCACCATACAGATCCATTACGTAAATATTTGTTAGCCATTCCAATGGTGACAGGCAGCTGAAGAAATAGCATTAAATTTTATATTGTATTGCAATATGGTTTACCATGTACAATAGTAACCGATCAAGGTACACAATTTATGGGAGATGTATTTAAGCGATTATACAAATTATTGAGAGTGCATAAACTAAACACTAGTGGTACACGCATACGAAAATGATAAAATATTAGCGTTGGAATAAATGTTTACCACTTGCATGTTTTGTATACAGTACCACATCATATACGATGACTAGGTATACGCCCTGTGAAATATTGTTTGGCAGGAAAGCCAACGTGTCAGGACAGTTGCAACAAAAGCCTGCACCAGTGTATAATTATGACGATGTAATCCATGAAATTAAGAGAAAATTACAAGAACGTCATGAACTTGCCAGAGCAAATTTGATGCAGACTAAGCAACGCAGGGTTGCACAACAAGCCTCTAAAGTTAACATGCATAAATTTTATGTCGGGGATAAAGTGTTAACTGAAAAATGAAAAGGCAGGTAAATTGGATCCTCTCTGGGTAGGACCATATATTATTATTATTATTACTATTGTTGTTGTTGTTGTTGTTGTTGTTGTTGTTGTTGTTGTTGTTGTTGAGGTAGATCCAAATGGATCTAATGTGGTAATTGAAATTACCAAGAATAAAAGAGTCAAAGTACATGTGAAGAGATTGAAGCAGTATCAATCTAAGAAGTTGTAGGTAGATGCGGAAGTGCATACCTAACGAGTCACATGTGTTCTCTATGTACTGTAAGTAAAAATGTGCGATGAAAACAAGTGCGTAAAACAAGAAGTTAACACGACGGCGGAAGCGTGCCGCGTGATGATGTTTATGTAATGGTGATTATGAATTAAGAGTTTACCGTAAATGAATATAAGAGGATGCAGTACGTGTAGAGAGCCAAAGCAATGGTGCCTATTGTGAGTACGGTCAAATGGTACTGATCGGCTAGAAAATAAGTTTACTGTGTGTGTAGGCTATGATCGGAAGGTATTGACCCGTTAGGAGATCATATGTCTTCGGCAAGAACGGGTGCGCTTGCCGGGGGGGGGGAATACGTACGACGATGTGATCGTCGTGGGAAATATTATGTGCGGTTAAGTTAGTATTCCGCGAAGTGGTGTACGACGATGTGTTCGTCGTAGTGTGCGACATGTGTTGTCGTAAGAGACGCAAGTATCAATATTAATAGTTCATTAATTTGCCGACTGAAACACGAGCAATTGTCACAATGAGTAAAACACAGACGAAATAAAGATGTCTTAGTGACAGTGGATGACACATAGATGAAGTAAAGATGTTGTATTAGTGACAATCAGTAACACATAGATGAAATAAAGAAAGTGTCTTAGTGACAATGAATAAGGTCATTCGTTGCCATGTAGGCCTGTTAGGTTATGACCTACTAGGTGAGATATTACACAGTGCAATTCTGTTTCAGGAAATGCCTGACATGAAGCTCGGTGTGAATCTTATTTATTTATGACCTTGGTCATCATAAAAGGGTGTTGCATATTCATATGTGCAGAAGAAGTGAAACCAACTATTGCTTCGATTGATTCTCATACAGGTTTATACTTTGATGAGATGGGACAGATATTTTTCTATCCAATTCAGTGGAAACTTGTAAGGTATATGAACTTCAAACCTCAAATGTCATGGAAACAGGTTAAGGCACACCAATTGCAGATTGTGAATTATTGTATTTAAATTCACAATACAACCTGGTATCCATTGACTGATTGTCGTGCTTTTACTCCATACATAAGATCAAAAGTACGATATGTAGATCAACTGAAGGACATAATAGCTGATTATTTGCCTGCACAACTAGAAAGAGTTAAACGTGGAATACTGGATTTCCGAGGAGATATTTACAAATTTTTATTTGGCCCTTTAACTCAGTACGATGCTAAAAGATATGCCCAACATATTCAAAAGTTGGAAGATGCAAGAACAAATGAAATCAGCCATTACGTCATTCAATATTACTATGCAAAAAGTGAAGAAAAATTAAATAATATTGACTGAAAATTTGCAACGTTTAAATAAAATGGTGGTTAATGAGACCAATCGAATGCTAACTCAATTAGATTCGGTTTTGATGCTAAATGAGGATATCCACCAGATTCAAAGAGGGCTAAGCGAATGTCAGCATACATTTGAGATCTTGGTGGATGTATTTTTACATGCACAGGACGGAGTAATACAACCACAGTTGATTGCTATAACCAAGACATGATGAAGAGAGAGTCGTTGCCGATGGATTAGATTTTCCTTATTTTCCTTCCCTAGAACTGTCACGACTTATTACTCCTATTATTTTCTCTCAAAATTTCTATTTAGTAAGTTCTTCAAATTCCGTTATTACGCTCTATCATATATCAGTTGTATAAACTTCAACCCTTCCCCATGAAACAACAGGAAAATATACTTGTATACACAGAGACAATGAGAGATTTTATATATATAGACGTTAGAGGCATAGGTATGTTAAAATGAAATACCGAGAACTTCAAACTTGTCTCATGCCTAATGAGTTGACTTATGCAAAGAAACCTTACCCATCTTAACATACATACCTAATGAAGATTGTGGAGCTACTTTAATTCATCCTTCTATTATCTCCCTTCCTAACCAAGTCTGTGAACAATGGTTATTAAACTTAGAACATGCTTATTGGATACCTTTACACTTGAGCAATAAATGGTTGTATGTTGCTCCTAAAACTGAAATATTTACTGTATTGTGTGGATCTACGAAATTCCAGTTAATTGTACCTACCACCACGATGTAAAAGTATTCCACACATAGTACGTTGTTTGCTTTATCCAATATTGTACGAAATAATACACAAGAAGATGTATTGCCATTATCTCCAGTGAACATAGATTATTGTTTAACTGAATATGAAAGAGAACTATTAACGAGATACCTTTACAGAAACCACTTACAGATAGTTTATCTTCCGTAGAAGATATAAATCTTGCCAGTGTAAAGATTAATGAAATCCAAGAGTTGACTGATAAAGAACAAACAAAGAAGTCTGAAAATTTTAAGGTGTTAACAACTACCTGGGTAAGCGCTGTACTATTGTCGTATTCATTATAAGTATTTGTTGTTCTTGTTGTTGTTGTAAGTGCTGTAGACAAGGTGCTTTCTGGATTTGGGATAAAAGGACACCAAAGGAATGTGCACGTCATACCAAGGAGAGATGTTGCGTTATAACTAACATTAATGCAGATCGAGTAACTTACTGTCACGTTCCTCAGACTCCTCCTTTAACACCGATACCTTCTCGTTCATTACTCCTATCAATACAAGAACATCGTCCAAGAGAATCAACGTCCAGACGTTCTCTTTCGAGATTAAGTGAAAGTTGGGAATTGAAAGAGTTTCAGAGAAAGCCCAAAGTAAAGTAGAGAAGAGGAGAGAGGTAAAGATTCGGATTATAGTATCCAAATCTTTTTTCCCAGGGGGAGGTGTAATGAGGAAGTTTAAGAGATACTATAAAGTAAGAATATGTAATGAGGAAGTTGTCCATATACCACATCCATATCCGACTTTTAAGACATATTACACCACACATTGTCACCTAAGTTGTTTATGTAACCTTTTATTCTTGTCTTGTTGAATGATAGATATGTTTACTGAACGGCTCAGTGTTCAGGACGCAAACCAGATCGTGTTAAAATGTAGATGATGTAACGGCTGTTGACAAGGGAAAGAGCTGATTGTGTTTGATCTCTGAGTTTCATTACAATATTAGGCAAAGAGTGAACTTTGACCAAATAAGGTTTGGAGGAATCGAAATGACGACATTAAGAACTAATCAGGGGACGATTTTGAGAAGTCATATGCTGATGCTCATCCCCGAGCCAACATCCAAAAGGATCCCTATAAAGAGGATCTGACAGGGCTGCAAGGAGAGATTCAAGTATCAGTCGTTCTTCTTAATAGTGGGAATAATATCATGTGCCACTTTTACTTCAAGCTTATTGAAGGAAGATGCCCGAGATTGCTTGAAGGCGGGATTCGTATTTATATTAACTCAAAGTCTGTCGGCCGACCGGAATGACGTTACGTGTAAAGAAGCAAAGTGCTCATTATCTCGACTTGCGAGAAACGAAAACAACAGACGGATTAAAAAAAAAATTGCAGTTAAGAAAACTGCGAGTATGATGTATTGTCGCGACTTAGCTTGCTAGCGAATCGACGTTAAATACTTTAACAAGCAAATCGCTCTCAGAATTGTCCGTGGTTCCTTATTTTCTTCGTAACCCGTTGCACGGAAATTTTAGGTGGAACTGTCTGAGTAAATCTGATGTGTGGTTGACCGTGCATCGTAGTTCAATGTGGAATACGAAACCAACTAGATGTCACTTAGTATTATATTTATTTCTCCTTTATAATTTGCTCAACATACCCATTGTTACAGCACTACACCACACGCGGCAAAAATACCACTAAGTCGTCAGCTCCTGGGGATGGGCACAAGGTAGCCCGAAACATGTTGAATAACTTATAAAGGAGAAATAAATATAATACTAAGTGACATCTAGTTGGTTTCTTATTCCACATTGTCTAAGTAAACTTTATTCACTGCCTGACATGAACCCGAATTAGATGTCAGGCAGTTAAGAGTACGGAGTTATAGTACTGCATGTCCCATATAAATCTGCCGCAACGCAGAACTCGAAAATTGAACCGTCTCCACTACTCAACCTCTTTCACTCTTCCATTGCCGCCTTGTAGTTTGTAACTGATCGCGTGGGTGCAGCTGGCATTACGTGGCATCGCAAACTCATCCAAGTCCTCTCTCTTTCTTCCATGACGACGTGGCAGCGTTGCACTGACGCATAGTATGGTGACACAGAAGCTCGGAGTAGTTTGTACGTCACATTGGGCTACAGTAAATGCAAATGATGTTGTCAGTAATATGTATACGTGTACTTAGACAGGCTACGTTTACCTGTAAAACATGGTTGTCACTCGCATGTGACTGCAAGCCCCAGCTCGAAATCATGCTTCATTTCTTACACGCGTTGTTGTTCAACTTTCAGTGGCATTGGCACATGTCTACTATTTTTACGATCGTTAATAACTTTGTTCACTTCCGTACCCACTGCTTCTCGCTCTATCCCTCACACATATCGTTGCGAATTTACCTGGCGTGCTCGCTAACATCGGGAATTTCTGCCGCGTCTCAGTGTGACATTCCCCATTCAAACAGATCTTGTGAGTTAGGCGTCATCGCATTACAGAAGCAGTTAGAGACCAGTGGCCGTCTGAGGTATTCTTCTGGGTCAGAATTTGAGAGTCATGCCCATTGTAGTTAAATCCGCACACAGTGAAGGTGACTATCTGTTCGGAGAGGTGTTCCAGTTCAGTCCACATAAGTAATCACACGTCCTACTCACCGAAAGCAGCCTGCCAGACATGAGAATACTGTTGCTAGGACTACAGTACAATCTGAACAGCTGAGGTCAGACTCTCAGCAGGGGCACTCAGATTTTCTCTTCATCACTACGCCAACTTGAATATTTCTCTTGAACAAATGTGCCTCTAAAGTGAAGCTGTTCCTTTACCGCCATTTAGATCCGATGCTGACAATGAATGAAGATCCACTTATCTGCTGATTGGCGTAGGCAGCGGTTGAGTATTTAAAATGTACTGGGTTCGATCTCAGCCTTCGAAATTATTGTTTAAAAACCATATAAACGTGTCAACAGGCATGGCTTACTCCCGAAACGTTGTGTGAATCTATATCAAATATAGTAATCAGGCAGTGGGCAATATAAATTTGCAATCTGTAAATAAACCATTGTGGGAAAGCTCAGTTAGTAGGTCCATAGGTTGGATTCCATATCGAACAGGAGTAAATGTTTTGCTCTTCGCCACAACACTCAAATTGGCTCTGTGATACATCCATCAAAATGGTACCCGGGGTTCTTTGCCCGGAAGTAAAACGGACGGCTCGTGAAGATTACACCTGACTTAACACTACTGGCAAGGTTCAGAATGCATGGAACTATACCGCTGCTCTCTCCATGCATCTTCATGGCGTGGTGGTTAATTAAGCATCTTACCATTTTTACAGACCCACTAATTCAATGTCCAACGTACCGCAGCAGGTTGCGGTCCTATATCGAGAAGCGACCAAAAACAAATGACATGACAGGCCTAGAATTACGCTGCTTCAAATCACAGGAATTGGCTTCTAGTAAAGCAACGGACTCTCGCGCGTGGTCAGATATATTTTGCCACCTATTTATAGGCCTAGGCACGGTTCACTTGTGTCGGCGGAAGAAAAAGCAGCATCAGCTGCTATTTACCCATCCAATATAGTGACCACACAATTGCGTTGTTCTCTGTTGGTTCCCCAAGACAATCCGTTTCAAACATAGCATCAGATCGTCAATGGGGTGAGGTCGTACTATGCGCCGTATTTAATTTTCCATAGCATAATTCTACTTAACGTGTGGGCCTGTGGGCGCAGAATCAAAACGCGTGTGAAACAAGAATGGTGGAGAGAAATGTGTATAGATCAGTTTAATCCGAATGAAGGAATGGGGTTAGCGTACTTTAGATTGGGAATATGGAAACTAAGAGGTAAGAGGAGAGATGTGGAAAAAGGAAGATGCCTCCTGTATGACGAAGAAGAGAATTTGGTTCATAGATTACTGAAATGTAAAGAGACACCGAGGTGGAGAGAACAATTTTTAGATAATACAAGACTATTCACAAATGAAGACAGAGAATATAATAAAACAATCATCCTTCCAGGACGAAGCGTGAAATGTTTTATTTAAAGACCCAGTCCATACCGCGCAGTAGACATTTTTCATCTCGGTTATAGAAACCAATCAGTTAATGTTATACGGGACACAAGTCGTTTGCTCCGAGATAAATATAAAACACATAAATACAATATGCGGGCAGAATGCACAAATTTGAACGTTAAACCTGTTGGTTCAGAAAGTAACCAGTGGTCTTAAAACGGCAACGAGATCACAGAAATAAGCAATTTAGGTAAACTTTTACACAAAGTAAAATGAAAGTGGACAAATGAAATAACGAAAGCAGTGCAAAGTTTAGAGGAAATGAGAGAGTAGGAATTGTAATTAGAAATATGCTTCAATTCTCAAATTTCGATGTGAATAATGCCTGTCAGCAGATGGTAGTTAGTTTAGAGAAAATGTAGCCACTGGTATTAAAAGTGATGGATGTTCACTGGCAAAAGCCCGGTGTTACCATTTACATCCAAAGATGTGAAAGAAAATCAACGAATAAATTTGAAAATGAAATGTGTCCCGCTTCCAATGTCCTCGCTCCAGTCCTAAGCACCCTCTTCTCTCTTGGTCAAAATCCCGACCGAACTGAATCTATTTACACCATCTCACAGATTTCTTGACGATATATGTTAATGTTATCTTCTTCTTCCTACGCTGAGGCCTTTTAAATTATCCTTTCCCTGCAGGCTGTAGGATCAAAGAAAATTCTAAAAGTTTCCTGTCTCCCATACTTGCTACAAGTCCCGCCAATAATGAACTATGAAGCTTCTCATTACATTACTTCTTCAACCCCTTTTTGCCACCTATCTGTTAGGTCCAAATGTTTTCCTAAGCATCCCTCTTCTTAGAACTCCATAAGCTATAATCTTACCTTAACGAAAGCAAGCAGGGTTCACATTCGTACACAACAGTTATGCCAAAAATTGGAATTTCATAGCGACATTTTAATATTTACATGTTTATTGCGAAGACATGATAGGCCGTAATACACCGCGGATCTGAATTGAACTGGCCAGTTCTTGCGAAGTCATGATGACAGCCTGCACATTGTCAATTTTCAATCTATCCACGCAATACTGGCTACTTGGAAATCGCGATGCATCACACGATGTGCTCTGGGGCAATTTCACTAGCAAGTATCTATGTATATGATGAAAGCATTTGGAGAAAACTGTGTAATGATGAGCTGTGTATTTTGTTCTCTACATCAAATATCAGAAGAAAAAAGATTAGATTAGCATCCATGGGAAGCCGGAAAATGACATTACGTGGTAAACGTAGGCGTATATGGGAGGATAATATTAAAATAGATGTTAAAAATGTAAGGTACGAGAACGTCTGCTAGTATAAGGTAATTCTGGGTAGGGTTAATTGGCGGACTGTTGTGCACACGGTAATGAAATTTCGGGGCCCCTTTGAGGTGAGGAGTTTCGTAATTAGTAGACTGATTATTGACATTTCAAGACTTACCCTGTTCCATGGAGTTGGGTAGTTTGTTAATTCCCACATTTCTCTAGATGAACCAGAATATACCTCAGTCAGAATTGTCGGCCTCGGGATTTGGATCCAGAGACCTAAATAGGATTCGAATATTTTACTGCGAAACGAAATCGTTCGGTGTTCCCAGTAAAGAAAAATTAAGTTCCCCAGAGAAAGATCATGATTAATTTCTCAGAATATCAGACTTCAAAACAAGATAAACACGTTTATAACTTGTTCATCCACAGACAAATCTCACGTATTCTCTGGACCTTTGTTCTTTGGACAAACCGTTTTAGTGGAAGCCACGTCATGCTCGATTACTGAATTATAAAGCATTCTGGATACGTAATTGCGTATTTGTGCTTTGATTTTTGCCAAAGTTGTTTCTATCTCGTCACCTGTGGCTGTTATTGTTTGTTGTGGTTGGGGATTTCCGCACTGCGCACTTTCATTTCTCCTTCGGATATCGGTTTCCTACCTCATGCTCCATTAGGTCTAGCTACCGGTTCCTTTTGAGACCTGAATTGTTCCAGTGGCGGTTAGTCTCATCACTGGACGGACAAAGATGCCGATTTAGATTGATTCTACAGCACGTGTACTCTGCGAAACACAGTTCTTATACCAAGAAAACTGTGCTACCTCTGTCGTCCCGATGCGAGGGTGGGCCGAAAATGACGAAAGCCAAGATTCTTTTCATATCAGTGATTGGATGTAAAACTAAGTACTGTAAAGCCCGTTGAAAATTCAGTAGAAATTTTCTTAATTTGTAATCACACATTATATTGCCCGTTATAACTGACCAAACACAGTTTAAGTAAAACATCAAGTTCTAAACGCAGACACAAAAGTCTGACAGCAATGACAAGCTACGAGACCGGATCAAAAAATTTCGGGATTAAGTTCGTTTTTCTGGTACCGCATGTCACACAGCGACGAGACTTTACTGAGCGTCTGGACTTGGTCTGTGAGACCTCCCTGCTGCCATTCAGTCCGAGGCAATCATCGCAAGAAATTTGTAGTGTGTTTATCAAACTACATACAAACCTCAACAAAACGCGAGTTGAAACTTATGAGATGGTTAAACTGCCTTTCGAGAGGAGGCAGCGTGTCGTACACAGTTTTTTAGTGGTTCCGCCGCGTTAAAGATAGGCGAACATGGCAGATCTGTGGCAGAAAGTGACGAGCAGTCTGGACGTTCTTCATCGAGTACAGATGATTAAGTGACAGTAAAATTGCATGATTTGGTGGGAGCGGATTGAAGACTAACTAAAGACTCTCTTTTGGCTCACGCAAGGTAATTTTAACTACAGATTTCGGAATGAGGCGCGTGTCAGCGAAGTTCGCCCCAAGACTGCTGACAGCGGAGCAGAAAGAGCACTGCTTATCTGCAGCCTCTTAACTGATCGAATGCGCAGGAACAGACAAACCTAGGTAAAAACTTTTCCCCCGCATTAAGAAAACCTTGAAAGGTAGCCGATTTGGAAATGAGAAAAACGATCAAACTTCATGCGACACAGCAACTTTAAGGGGTCCCCAGAGAGAGTCCGACTGGTGTTTCCAGCAGTGGAAGAGACCCTGGAATATGTGTATCCAACTAGAAGGAGCATACTTTGAAGGGCATTAGTCCATAAATAAGGAACATTTATTATTTTTAGTTTCAGAGCGACAGTCCAAATGGCGCCCGTGCAGACGAGTCTCCAAGATATGGCATTCACACACTGGCCAACTACAAACGCAGTTTTAGTACGAAATGCTACGCTTTTGGGCGTAATATTATTACAGCCATTCTGGAAGGTTGTGCAGTAAATACTCACGACATACTACATTGGCTGCATCGGAATTTTCCTGAATTGACCATGTTAAAGGATGAAACAGTCTCAGGACTCTGGTCTTGACTCTCTTGTGGAATATTTCTTTCATATCTTCATCCCTCAACCACCTCTCTTTCTTTCCATTATCCCTTTCACACCTCAATCACCTCCCTTCTCTCATATTCCTTCTCATTCTTTTTATGTTATCTCCTTATCTGTTACATTTAAGCAGTTAGTTAATGTCATTCAAAACAGTCCACCATGCAATGCAGGCCTACTCCATTCTTTCAGTGTCAAGATCTATGACATCTGTGAGGACAAACAACTATACATCAACATGGCTTTCACATAAAGTTCTTTATGAGAAGCTGCTAGTCACCCAGCTAGTCAAAGAAGTTTTGTACCTTTTCTGACATGTCTACCCAGAAGATCATTATAATATTCACAACAACCTGCCAGATGAAGCCAGTTCCCACCCTTACCCCCTGCTTCTAATAAACTTGTGACACAGTGTCTCATGTGCTCTGAATCCAAAATATGTCCATTTCTAGCTGATTAATTTATTCCAAAGAATCTGCTTAAGTCCAGTGATCTGTACAATACTGTGTAAAATTATTGTCACTGAACTTAAGATTTGCCTGTGATGTGGGCCTGAAGGTTACATGTATACAGTTATAAGCAGTAAGCACCTGCCTCGGTGGCTGCACAGTGCAAGATGCATGCAGTCTTAGTTTACAATTTAAAACTCAACTAAGGGCCCAGATGGGATGCTCTCATCAATAATGTGATATTCTAATGTGGCTTCCATCATAGGCATAACTTGGCTAAAAACACTGGGTGGAGGGGGGGGGGGGGGAAATTACAATTCCCCTCTTTTTTTGTGAAGGGGGACCAAAATCCCTTTTTATTCTGCTTTCCATAAAATTAAATTTGCTTTGCTTTTTT